>Ga0163151_10002431_pt1 | contig 28773 bp, 35 predicted proteins | sample OliLakLV19MP5IB2_FD_145596 | JGI IMG/M metagenome (GOLD analysis project Ga0163151, IMG submission 145596) | Freshwater microbial mat bacterial communities from Lake Vanda, McMurdo Dry Valleys, Antarctica - Oligotrophic Lake LV.19.MP5.IB-2 | ecosystem: Environmental > Aquatic > Freshwater >...
CCTCTCGCACTATCTCAGTAATCAACAGAAACACTACAGCAAACAATGCTCAAGGTATTGCATTACGCTCTGTATCAATCAATGGTACTACTCAGTCTGGTGTAAAACTTATTGCAGTCAACACTGCACGTACTACAACAGGACTGACATCTGACTTTGCGATCTTTACTAACGTAAACGGTACAATTTCAGAAAAAATGAGAGTTACGAGTGTAGGAAACGTCGGCATCGGCACAACCTCTCCATTCTCACTCCTTTCCGTCGCCGGCTCTGCATACATCGGCGGCAACTTCACAGCAACCGGCACCGCATCAACCACAAACCTTTCCATTACCTCTATCACCGGCTCTACTCAGTGTCTCCAGGTGAACACTCTCGGTCAGGTTTCAGGTACAGGTTCAGCTTGTGGATCTGGCTCCGGAGGAGGCTCAAACTCAAAGTGGGCAACATCAACAGATACACAATTCATTCAACCTAACGGGGGGACAACAATGGGGCTTCTTATCGGTACAACCACGCCTAATCGGTTTACCTCTCTCGTGTTTGCTTCAACTACTCCAACCATAAGCCTTACGGACACAAATGCTCCTACGGACAAGAAACATATATTGCTAGGTAACTACGATGGTGTATTCCACATAGGAACATCAACAGATGCCCTTTCAGCAACATCATCTCTGATAAGTATTGACGGAGGACAGTCACCATCGCTCTCAGTAGGTACTTCTACCGCTTCGGGAATGTTGAACTTGGGCAGAAACGGCGCTTCAACAAACTCAACTACGACAGTGTTTATGCATAAGATTCAATTCGATGGTTATAACACTGCTGGGACAAGAGTATGTATGTATGTAGTCGGTACAACATTCACAGTTACTAGCGGAGCTTGTGGTTCAAACTAATGAAAAAACTTTTACTCATATTAGCCCTAATACTTCTCCCGCAGTTTGCCTATGCAGATATTACAACTGGACTTGTAGGCTGGTGGAAATTCGATGAAGGTAGCGGAACCAATGCTGCGGATTCAGGTAGTGGAGGTAATGCTGGAACTTTAACAAATTCTCCGACGTGGGTATCGGGAAAAATCGGTAATTCTGCTATCTCTTTCGATGGGGTGAATGATTATGTGGATATAGGAAATCCATCAGCACTACAAATAATTGGCCAAATTTCTCTATCTGCGTGGGTAAATGTTGATGTGTTTGGGGATGGAAGTAATGGATGTGCTGGTTTTTGTTCTGCAATTATAGAAAAAGGATTTTCTGGTGGAAAAGAGGCATATGTTTTACGCATACAATATCCCACTGCTAGACTTACACATGAACTAGCCGTCCTGTCTTATGATGGTACAGATAATGGAACTTACTGGGCAAAAACCGGATGGAACACTGGTGTATGGCATCATGTTGTAGGTGTTTATAATGGTACAAATTGGATTCTTTATTTTGATGGCGTGAATGTAGCACAAACATCCGACGGAACAGGAGCAATATCTTCAGGAGTCGCTGTTACTATAGGAGCTGCTATTATCAATGGATCCCCCGTAAGGTACTTCGATGGGAGTATCGACGATGTCCGCATCTATAACCGCGCTCTTTCATCTACAGATGTAGCAGAACTTTATGCGTATCCAACAGTTACTACCTCAATCCCGCGAATGATAATAAACTTCGGTAGATGGATTATCAATCAAGGTAGACTTTTAATTAACTAAATATGAATCCAGTCATAAAAATAATCGCAACAGCAGTCATAGCGATATCAGGAACACTCACAGCCGTGAGTATGGTTCCGGAAAATATTGATTCTCAAACTCAATATAAAAAAGTAGACGACAATACCATTCGTGTAACAAATATTCAGGTAGATATAGAGGATTTAAATATTGACGAAATAAAAAGAGTTCAGGACATTTTTATAAAGAGAAAGGATGACGTAGCGAAAGGTTTAGTTGATCCACTTATGAGATATGAAGATTTTTTCATTGAAAAGTATCAAAAAATGATAGATGCCGCATCACAGGTGGGTGTCGAATTGAAACAGTAGTTATTAGATTTTATTAGATAATTAAAATGACTGATAAACCATATGAGAATAGAGAGATAGACAGCATGTTCAAAGATGTACATGAAAAATTGGATTTGATTATTAGAACAAATAATTTAACTTTAATTCAGGCCACAAAGACAAATGGGCGGGTTAGTAAGCTTGAAAGGAATATTCTCGTTGTCTCTTATGTGGTGGGAACAATTCTCCTTTTAAAATTCCCGCAAGTTATTGAAACGATAATGAAATTTATATGATGAATTATGGATACAAACCGCCGGTAAAAGAACCAGAGCACTATGTATTAGGTGCCGTGGGACAATCGTTACCAAAAGTGGTGGTAAGACCTGATGGGCAGTGGGATGCCTTCTTACCAAAGGATGAGTTCCAGAGAGATGATGAAGGTTTTGATACTGCTAACTGTACAGCATACGCGTCAGAAAACGCATGGGAGACACTTATAAAAGCTAGGTACGGGATTGATATAGACTTCTCGGAGCGTGATCTAGGTATCAGGGCCGGTACGTTCCCGCCTGGTAACGATCCTAAGACCGTCGCCGTCACAGCTCGCAAGCAAGGACTCATCATAGACTCCATGCTTCCTTTTAGTTCAGATATTCGTGATGCTGAAACCTATTATTCATATCAGGAGGATAAGAAGAAGCGCGAGTGCGATGCGGCGGCTTCTCAACACTTGGTTAAGTTTTCAATAGGCGAAGAGTATGTGAGTGGTGATGTGGCCTCAATGAAGGAGGCTTTGAAGTATTCCCCGCTTGGGGTGGCACTGTACGCTTGGTATAAGGAGGGTGAGGTATTTGTAAGGCCACAAGGGGGGCAGGACACTCACTGGACTATGATCTATGGATACTACGATAACGGAGACTGGAAATGTTTCGACAGCTATAATTACTCTAAAAAACGCCTTGCAAAAGACTTTGGTTTTAGGATTTTAATGCGATACCACATAGAGCAGAAGTTATACGTGGAACTTTCAGTCATACAGAAGTTCATTAAAATATTACAAGACCTCGGGATAGTAAAAAAAAAATCAGTGATTGAAGCACCGCCAGTAATTGAGATACCTATTGAGAAACCTAGTTTACTCGACATTGTTAAGCAATTTCTAAACACGGATCCTACACCTGACGACCTCACGCCGGATGATGTGGCATGCGCTGAATCGTTGAGTACCCTTATAAAAAAGATCTACCCCGATTTTCCGGTGCTCCAATCGACCGTAGATCTAGACCGAAAGCTTTTTTTGGATAAGAGGTTCCAGCGTGTATTGAAACCAGCTCCGGGAGTGATTATTGTTTCACCAAGGACAGCCCACACGCTTGGGCACACGGGTGTATTTACCACTGATAATATAATCGCTTCTAACACATCGAAGACAGGACTCTTTGTGGAGAATTACGAGTGGAACGAGTGGATTCGGGAGATGAAAATGAAAAGGCATCTTAACATATACCTATACGAAATGGTATAATATTAATAGTTAATTTAATAAAAAAATGGGAATTTCAAGAGAATATATTGCGAGTTTGACAGTTATTATAGTGAGCCTTTTAGGGCTATTTGGTATTGATGTGGGTAGTGAAGAACTTACCGCAATCATAACTGGTGCCGCGGCCCTTTATGTTATCTATCGAAAGATACAGAAAGGAGAGATCACACCATTGGGAGCGAGAAAGAATTAAGGTTCCTTACTGGAGTACACGTTACGTACGACACACTGGTCTGGAAATAAAAAACGGTAAAGGCCGAGGAGTAACTTTTACATGCCATCGGCCTTTTACTTTGGTATAATATACGTCTACCTTGGACACCCTACCGCACTGCACTCCTGTTCGTAATCTCGTCGATTACTGATTCAGGTGAGAATTGACCGTATGATTTTATTTCAATACAATTTTAGAATCATTCCTATTGCTTGGACTCTTAATGGCGACTCCTATCCTTACCGAAGCAGAAACAATCGAAATACCCTATCAGTTTAACTCTAAAAGCTCCGTAGAGGACTTTATTATCGCTGAAGCTATGAAGTATCATTATCCGCCAATGAGAGCCGTGGCGATAGCTAGGGCTGAATCAGGGCTTTATATAAATGCCAAGAACACAGGATCTACCGCTTCAGGGACATTTCAGTTTATTAATGGGACATTCAAAGGATTTTGCATAGATAAATACCAACTAACAGATACTATGAAAGATAAGAATAATCCCGCTGTACAGATCAAATGCGCCGTACGTATGTTAGCTGAAGGTGGTGAATCCCATTGGAGTGAATCTCGGGGAGTGTGGGGTAAGGTCTACGGTAACACGTAGGCCTAATAATCGACGACTGTTCTGGTCGTAAGGATTCGACTCCCTTTCCCAGCGACAAAAGTACCCTATTACGAGGGTATTTTTGTATTTGTTTCATGGTATAATATGTTACGGACTATTCTTTGAAAGGTATGTGGCAGAGACTCCTAATCCATTCGACACGGATAACGGAGGACGTTTCTTCAAAAGCGTTCGGAAGCGGCTCTTGCTGATTGCACACAATCGGCTATGAGTCCCTGCTACATACAAAAATACAACAAGGGTTCATTGTGAATGACAAAATAATAGGGCGGCCAATCCGCCTAAACAGACACAACCTCCTTTTAAAAGGAGGCAAACGATATGCCGAGGTAATTTTCATCGGCGATGTTCATTATGGTTCTCCACAATTCGACAAGAAGAAATTCTTGGCGATGCTTGAGTACTGTATTCAAAACAACCTCTACGTCTTCTTAATGGGAGACTTGATTGAGATGGCTACGCGTCATTCAGTTGGCGCGGGAGTTTACGAACAGGAATCAAATGGGGATTCTCAACACGAGCAAATGGTCGAGTGGCTTAAACCACTTGCCAAGAAAAAGCTCATATTGGGAACCCACAGTGGCAATTAACAAAAATGGTTGCCCCCTCTAGCGATAGAGGTAAAAAAAATCTGGCCATTTGCTGGAATAACCTTAGAGCCTTAACTACGAAACAGTAATTCGAAAGGATAAGCTGAAAGTGAAAATGTTAAGGATTGGTCAATCAGCAGGAAAGGCTCCGCACATTGCTTGACTTAAGTAATAGGAGAATCCTCAACGACTACACGCCAGACACTTGTGCATAATCACGAAGTATTGATTCTTTAAAGGGTTACACCTTGAAGAATATGGAGTGGGTTACACACTCTGAAAATTCAAGACGAGGCTCTGTCAGCCAGCACAAGTTGAAGATATAGTCTGAACTGCATGGAGACATGCAGATTAACAAAATTACATGAAGAAAGAGCATACAAAGAGACTGGTGTTAATATTGCGAAAGCATTGGCACGAGAACTCTGTATTCCTTATCTTGGTGACGCTTGTTGGAGTGAGTTCAGAGTCGGTACTGAAAAGTACTCTCTCTATTCACTCCACGGCAGGACAGGTTCGCGGTTTGACGGCACAGCACTACTTGCACTGGAACGAATTTCAACCTCGTTCTTTGCAGACCTAGTGGCCATGGGACATACCCATAAGTGCATCAACTCCGCAATCTTAATCCAACGGGTAATCGACGGGAAAGTTAAGGAGCATAAAAAGTTCCTACTCATTACTGGTCATTACCTTCGCTATGACGGCGGCTACGGTCAAACACTCGGTTTACCTATCGGAAAACTTGGCTCTCCGAAAGTTAAATTCTTCGCAGACAAACACGACCTTTTAATTAGTTGGTAAAACTAAGGGCGTAACAGCCCTTTTTTGTTTCATGAAAATACTACGTAAAGGCATGTTACCTCCTGAAAAGGAGTACCAAGGTGAGTGTTCGTATTGCAATTGTTTTGTCATCTGTTCTTCAAACGAGGTAACTTGGGAAGAAGACAGAAACCAAGACTATGCAACGGTCAAGTGTCCAACGTTAGGTTGTGTTCAAAAAATATACCTGAAATGAACCATCGAATCCATCGCACTATCATCGTGGATGAATGCCGCACTTACATAGTGCATCTTTCATTCATTACGGAGCCATGTTCTGAAAAAAACATCTCCGTCAATGTCATATCGGTAATGCCGATACAAACTCGTCAGGTAATGCTTAGTGACCACGTTAAAAAAGATGCACAACTGCGACTTTTGTTTGAGGGTCATAACCCTCCGACCAACAACACCGAGATATGATGGTAGGTATTTCTGCTCACAAACTCATCAGTCATTTTATATTGCTGATAAGCTTGTCAGAAAGAACACACCCGTATTCTCTCGCTTAGGGAAACCTAAGCTCAAACCATGAACAGGTCTAGGTTTGATCCAGTGGATGCAATTCTCCTTATAGGGTTTTTGCTTCTTCTGTATCTTCTAACCAGAGGGTTTTTTTATGGTCATTATCATCGGCCAGAAAGTTCGTGTATTCACGCAACCCCTTGGACAGATACATCAAGAGGGGTATGCCGTTATGGTAAAGAGGGTCTGTCAGGTTTGGCAGAAAAAGATGAATTGGACAGGTTTCATCGTGGTGAAAGATTCTGTCTTGACGACAGGATTCTATCCCCATGGAAAGGAATTCGACCTTATTTTTCAAGAACTTCCCCCCATCACAGGGTTTACTACCGAAGACTGGGGAGAGGTGATAGAGCTTGGAGCGGCTGCACCTAGTGTGGGTTCTTTCTACAGTCAAGGTTCGCCTATTATGCCAGGGCAAATGTTGTTTTCTATAGGTTCATTCTTTGGAATACCCTACACGCTTGTCGCTTGTGAGGTAGAAAAGGTCTTAATCGCAAACCATGTGATGAATGACCAACGACTGGGGCTTCTTGACGAACATTCGGCAGGAAGTCCGGTATTCAATCAACAGTGCCAATTAGTAGGCATACTTGAGGCTTATATTGAAAAGACTGACAGGATGGTTATTAGGAGCCTTACAGCGAACGCTAGTGGTTTGCTTAAAGGATAGTTATTTTAAGCCACTTTAGTAGGTGGCTTTTTAGTTGTCATCAAGGATTTTATACCTTATCCACAACTAGCCCTTGCACAATTGTATACAATTGTATACGATATATTTATGACCAAACCAAAACCAAAAATCATTCTTTCTATCCGAATCTCAAGAGAGCTTTATAAGTCATTAGTTTTATTAGCTAAGAAAGAAAATAAGACGATCAGCGCAATAGGTGAAGGTGTTATGTGGGAAGGTGTGGCAGTAATTAAAAGGACTCAATATAATATAATTCAATGAAAAACAAAACCGAATTTGATTTTACTCCTCAAGGAGTAGAAAAGGAACTAAATTTTGCTCAATCTTGCGGTCTTGCAGCAGTGATACTTGTAGTTTTATTAGTACTAGGAAATCTATTTTTAGGACTCGACTAATATGAAAGCAATTCCATTAAAAATGCGTGAAAAGATGAATTCAATGTTCTTTTATGAAATTTGCGCTCGGCAGCATGCGTTTCGAGATCATGTTTGTAAGGCAAATCCTATGACTGGCCAACCAATAGAATGGGAACATGCTCTTACTTACAAAGGACAGCGAGTAAATGAAATTTGGGCAATCATACCTCTTTGTTGGTGGGCGCATAGTGGCGGAGGATTGATAAAAGATATTAGCAAATGGATAGCTTTAAACAGGGCAACACAAAAAGAGCTTAGGAATCCGAAATACATAAAGAATACATGGGAAAAAGATCTTCTTTATCTAAACGGAAAGTACGGAGGCTACTCTATGCCGAAATTTATAAAAATGCGGGAATAAATAAAAAAATAGATGTTTTGTCTAATTATTCCTTATAAAAACGGCTACCTTGGTAAATGCAGGTCCAAAGAAGTTTTCGGTATTACTAGGATGGAGGTTATAAAATTATTCCTACAATGACAAAAGCTAAAGAAAAGAAAATAGGTCTAGGTGTAACAAATACCATACAGGCCATTAAAGATAAATTTGGTGATGATTCTATTATGCTAATGGATCAGCAAGCCATTGTAGGATTAGATGCAATACCTACAGGGTCCTTTGGTTTAAATATCGCTCTAGGCATCGGAGGACTGCCTAGGGGACGTATTGTAGAGATATTTGGTCCAGAGTCCAGTGGTAAGACAACCCTCGCTCTACACGCCATTTCTGAAGCTCAGAAGGCCAATCCAGAAGGTAACTGCGCTTTTATAGACGTAGAACATGCCATGGATCCAGAATATGCTAAAAAAATAGGTGTGGATATCAAAAAGCTTTATGTTTCTCAACCAGATTCCGCCGAACAAGCATTAGATATGGTGGAGATAATGTTACAGTCCGGAGAATTTGATGTGATTGTAATTGACTCAGTGGCCGCTTTAACTCCAAAAGATGAAGTCGAAGGTGAGATGGGACAGCAATTTATGGGCAAGCAAGCTCGTTTGATGGGTCAAGCTATGCGTAAATTGACTGCTATAAGCGCAAAATCTAAAACAGTGATTATCTTTATCAATCAGATCCGTATGATGCTTAATGTTTTTCCCGGAGGAAATCCAGAAACAACTCCCGGAGGTAAGGCATTAAAGTTTGCTGCTTCGGTCCGATTAGATATACGCCGAATAGCTCAGATTAAAAAAGGAGATGAGATTCTAGGCGGAAGGGTCCGAGTTAAGGTGGTTAAAAATAAGGTGGCTCCTCCATGTCGAATAGCCGAGTTCGATCTTATGTACAACGAAGGAATATCTCGTGAAGGTGAGATCTTAGCGATGGGAGAAAAGATCGGTGTGGTAGAAAAATCCGGGCATACCTACAAATATCTAGATATAAGCCTAGGTCGAGGATATGATGCCAGCCGCCAATATCTCAAAAACAACCCTAGTACAGCAGATATCATAGTTACTGATATTCTAAATAAATTGAAAGCAGAAGTTCCTGTAGAGAGTCCAGTAGTTGAAGAAGTATCTAATGAATAACAATGTCACCTCAACGAAACTTATCAATCGACGATATAGAAAACCTTATATACGCCATATATAAGGTTACTTCTATTGATTTTAAATCCATCAGCCGGAAGAAAAATATTGTTCTTGCTAGATGGGTCTCTTGGGTAGTTATATCTGAATATCTTGGTTTATCTTCTGTTTCAATAGGTAATCTACACAATCGAGATCACACTACTGTCTTACATGGTATGAGACAAGTAAAAAAAACACATGGAATTGATATACTTAGGTTCAAAGAAATGCTTGTGGATAAGTATAGGGACAACGTGTGGATAAACAACAGTTTAAATTCTAGAGAAAAAATTGTCCCCGTGATATCCACAGAAATAAATGCTCAAAAGTGGATAACTCATAAAGGAAAATAAGGCTTTAAATATGGTTATATACTAGTTATACCCAACTAATACCCGTTATCCACAGGTATATTAGTAATAATAAGGTTTTATATAAAAAATATAATTATTAAGAAACATGTGGATAACTACAAAATATTCGTCTTAGATCTATCTTAGATTCGTCTTAGATTTGTCTTAAGTCGTTCTACAACACCTAAATGTCCGCATCGTAAAGTAAATCTTAGTTATCCACATGTTTTCTTGTAAAATAAAGCAATTAGTAGTAATATAGCAAGTATGGATAAAATTACACGAACAGGAATATTTGTTTCCCCGGAAACACATTATAAATTAAAAAAAATGGCGGTGAACAAGAAAATGACTTTTGATGAGCTTTTACAATATCTCATTCTCATTGAGGAACAGAACAAAAAATAAAATATATTTTAGTGATTATGATGAGAGCGAATAGGATATAAGAAGTAAGGGTACTCTGGTCCCGACTGGAGTGCTACAGAGGGCTTTAATTCTATTCGTTCTCACATGATCATTAAAAAGTAGAATAGGCAATAGAGCGGATTAGTAGCGTTTGATAGAGCGGTTAGGCAGTACATCACATGGTGGGTAAACAGGAGTAGCTAGTATTTAGGCTGGCCACCGATACTGCAAGGTGAAAAAATACAGCGACTCCCGTTTGCCCATCATACGAGTAGGTGCAACTCCTACATGCCCCATTAGGTAATTAAATAATTATATGAAAACAGGACAAGGAAATAAAATAGCAGGCGGAAATCCAATGAGAGGGCGTGCAGAGAACGATTACTATGCTACTCACACAGATAGCACCAAAGCATTATTGGCTGTAGAAGAAATAATATACCCAGCGTTAGAGCCAGCTTGCGGTGAGGGGCATATCTCAAAGTTACTTGATCCCTTTAAAACAAAATCATTTGATTTAGTGGACAGAGGATATGGGAATGGTGGTGTTGATTTCCTTACAAACGATTTTGTTGGAGAATACAGCACGGTAATTACAAACCCTCCGTTTAATTTATTTCAAGAGTTTGTAGAAAAAGCATTAACAATAGCGACACACAAAGTAATAATGTTTGGAAAGTTGCAAGCACTAGAGGGAAAGAAACGAGCAACCTTTATGCAAAACTCGCCATTAAAAACTGTATATGTATTCAAATCTCGCCAACAGCCATTAAGAAACGGAAGTGAAGTTGATGAACTGACAGGAAAGAAAATGAACAGTAGTACAATAGCGTTTGCTTGGTTCGTCTGGGAAAAGGGCTATGTCGGAAAGCCCTCAATAGAATGGATATAAATAATATGAACTACACATCACAAGAAGAACACGACCACTTTGAGGGAGCTGCGGAGCAATCTGTTCCGCAAAAGCCTATGACCAACACAGAAAAAAGATTAGCGGATAAGGAAAACTGTGCTATACTTAAGACATATGAAAAAACAATTAAGAAAACACCAATTAGACCCTAATTTTTATGCAAGAGTCCATTATTGGCTTAGAAAAGAGTTTGGCAAAGCCGACAAGTGTGAAATGAAAGATTGCTCTGGTAAGTCTAGTAATTACGCATACGCTCTTTTGAAAGGAAAAAGTTACGAATGTAAAAGAATTAACTTCAAAAAGATGTGCAAAAGTTGCCACTCTAAATATGATGTTACAGATGAGGGTAAAAAAGCAATATCTCAAAAATTAATGGGGCATCCAGTTTCAAAAGAATTAAGAGAACATTTAAGTCAGAAGTTCACAGGAAAAGAAAAACCTAAATCGTGGAAAAAAGTATATGCCTACAAAGAAGGTAAATTGATAAAAGTATATGAAAGTGTAAGTAAGGCGGCGAAGGATTTGAATGTAAGTGCTGGAAATATAAGTTCTTGCTGTAGTCCTAAATATCCACAAGCTATTACTATAAGAGGTTTTAATTTTAGCTATAACAAAATATGAACAACAAATATATTACGAAAAGATTAGAAGAGTTTGACATAGCTTTTCCAAAAGGAGGAACGTCTGGCTGGATTGGCGACCCAAGCTATCCCGCAGATTTATGCTGTGGGGCTGATTCTTGTTTGCCTAATTGTGATGAAAAAAAGAGAGAAGCAATCAAGGCTTTCCTCGCTGAATCTATCCACCAAGCAGTAGCAGAGGAGCGGGAGAGGGTGGTGGGGGTGATAAATGAGGTACTTGATATTGCGAAAGGTAACCTATACCCGTATCAAGATGACAAAGAAAGATTGGAAATAGTGATAGAAAAGTTAATGACCCTCCCTAGACATTAACAGATAAATAAAGATACATGAACCACCCAGAACACATTTGTAGATTCAATGACGCACCACAAACTTGTGAATGTTATGACGAAGGTTATAAACAAGCCCTAGCAGAAGAAAGGGATAGGGTGAGAGATAAAATAAAGAGCATGAGTCTAAAAAGTGAAAACTCTATTGATAAATTACTAGAAGACAGCGAGCAAAACAGGATAACAAATCTTCTCAATCAAAATATGGTTATAGGCTATCAGGTTGCATTAAGCGACCTCCTCGCCACACTCCAAGACAAAACAGATAAAGAATTATGAAAATAACACGATGCCACATTTGCGATAAACCATTCTTCCCAAATCCAAGCACTACTGATTTTGCTCAAGGATTTGACCCTAATGCTTGCCCTCAATGTAATGCCAATGCCATTAAAAACTCACAGATTGTAGATAATAAAACTTACTCAATCGCACAAGCCATAGCAGAAGATAGAGCGAGGGTAAACGTAATTATACAAAACATATTATTAGCGGTAGAAAGTTCTGCTCATAAAAATGAAAAAGGAGAAGATGTAGTTTACGCAGGTCAAGTGAACAGACTAATGGGGGAAGTAGACGACCTCCTTTCCTCCTTGACTTCATAATAATAATAATATATACTTAATCTATGAATAAATGTAAACATTGTTTTTACGAATGGGTATCAAGGGTCAAAAAACCTAGACAATGCCCGAACTGTAAACGCCAAATTAAGTATGAAAAATAAGATTTGTATATTGTGTAAAATGGAAAAGACCGTTTTGGAGTTTTATAAGTTGTCTGCTAATCGAAACGGTCTTCAGGGTTCCTGTAAAAAATGTTGGGATGCAAGGAGTTTACTAAATAAACGTAAGAATTACGACCCCGTGAAGCAACTAGAGTGGTCATTAAAAAGAAAACAAGAAGGTCGACAGATGCGAGATTTTTTGCGACAAGTGGTAAAGTTCCCAGAGAAATACAAAGCGAGGTATACGCTAAAGGACGCAGTAAAAAGTGGTAAGGTGAAAAAGGAGCCGTGCGTAGTGTGTGGAAATGTAAAATCCCAAGGACATCACGACGACTATTCAAAACCACTACAGGTGAAATGGTTATGCCAGATACATCACGCCGACTTACACTTTAATTTTCGTCGATACGCCTCTCTAGACACACCATTAACAGATAAAGATATATGACAAATAAAGAAATAGCCATGTTAGAACTTAGAGGAGATAGACTTATTTTAATTCAAAAGTTTGGAAAAATGAATGCTAGTCAGGTTGAGGTTGATGTAACTGGAGTTTGGCACTTTTTCAGGGACTATCAAGAATACTTGAGTACGCCCTTAGACAAACCATCAAATAAAAAGAGTGGCAGATTACCAAATTGTGTTGGAGAAAGTTGGGGGCATACTGGGGCTTGTAAGTAACTACCTATATAAATATATGAGAGAAATAAAAGATAAGTAAAAATCGCCCTAAGGCGACTTAAACCGGTGAAATGGGGTCCTCCAGCACCTAGATATATATATTTATTGTGTCCTTGTGGGACAAGATAATACTAGCACATACACAAAGATAGTCAATCTTTTATAACAAGTTATACAAAGTGTGATAGTATATAAATATAATAATTTTTTAAATAAAATAATAAAATGGCAGACATAACAGAAGTTCTTACTGGTATAGCGGCAAGAAAAAAGATCCTTGCGGGAGTAAATAAGGTTTATGACACAGTAAAACTTACTCTTGGTCCGGAAGGAAAGAATGCGATCCTCCCTCGAACAGGCAATCGTGGTCCTCGAAATACAAATGATGGTGTGACGATAAGTGAGAATATAAGACTCAAAGATGAACATGAACGATTAGCAGCTGATGCTTTTAAAGAAGGCTCTAAAAAGACAAATGAGCTTGTAGGTGATGGCACGACTACAACCGCCGTGATTGCCGGTGATCTTATAAATCGAGTGTTTGGTATGATTTCAGAACAAGATGTGCCTTCTGCCAGCCTTATAAGCTCCAAAACTCCTGTTCGTAAAGGTGTCCGGGCGCTGAGACAAGAGATGAAAGAAGCTAAAGATTTAGTTATCGCTGAAGTTAAGGCTCAAGCAAAGCTTATTAAAACTCTCGCGGATCTTGAGAAGATCGCTATTATTTCAATAGGTAAGGAAGATGAGGAAGCCGCTAAGAGTGTTGCAAAGCTTATATGGGAGATTGGTCGAGATGGCGCTGGAAACTTCATGGATAACCACGTGGACGTTACTGAGGGGTATAAAAGAACTTTGGAGACAGAAGTTATTCGTGGTATGAGATTCCCTTCAAAAGTAGGATCAAAAGCATTTGTAAATAATCCCGCACGATTTGAAATGATCGTCGAGGATACAGCAGTTTTGATAACTAACTACAAATTGGATAATCCATGGCAGGTGGTTGCTATCCTAGATCGAGTGAAAGTACCAAGGATAGCTTTTTTTGCTCCAGACTTTTCTCCGATGGTTATAAAGTCTCTTATTGAAACTACAAAAAATGGTATGGAGTGCTATCCGATAAAATGTCCAGCTCTACGAACTGAACAACTAGAAGATCTTGCTGTTTATACCGGCGCAACAGTTATTGATAAGGAAATTGGAAAGAAACTAGAAACAGTCACAGTGACAGACTTAGGATTTGCTGGTAAAATAGTAGTTAAGGATACCGAAAATCGGGAGGATGCAGTTCTCTTGGGAGGTAGGGGTGAACTAATAAAACGAGGAACAGGAACCTTGATATCGGAGAGGTGTGACATTCTAAAAAAACAGATTAAAGAATCTAGGAATGATATCACTCGCATTTCACTTGAGAAGCGTATTGCAAGCCTATCATCTGCTGTTGGAGTCATCCGTGTAGGATCCACAACGAGCGCAGAGGGTCTTTACCTTAAGCTTAAGGTAGAAGATGGTGTCTTTGCTTGTAAGGCGGCACTGGATGAGGGTTATGTGGCAGGTGGAGGTCTTTGTTTAAAGAAGATCGCCGACAAGCTTCCACATAACATTCTTACGGAAACTCTTTTAGCACCTTACAATCAGATCCAAAAGAACGCCGGGGGCAATTTGGAGATAGGAAAGGATGTAGTAGATCCAGCAAAAGTAGTACGTCTTGAAGTTGAACACGGTGTATCAGTTGCTTCGATGCTTATCACGACAGATATCCTTATCCCTGAGATCCGCGAAAAATCTCCGGTTGAGGGATATGAAGAAATTGCAAAAGCAATCAGAACCTATTCATACTACTGGGCAAAGAAGGAGGGAATGTTAAAAGCTTCTGAGGACGAGGCAGAATCAGATAGGAATAAAGCGTTCGAGTCAGTATTAGATGGCGATAAAGGATAAATATGAAATTTTATACCTTTCAAAAGAATTTTATTATAGATATCGGTCGCCACAGTTTTGTTCTCAGTTTTAAAGTTCCGTTTATTAAGCACGGTCATAACGTATAAATTTATGCCACAATCAGGAGCCGCTCGAAAGAGTATGATGAAGAAGCCAATGAAGCACGCTAAGAAGATGAAAGTAAAGAAATCAAAGTCAGGTAAGAAGGGTTACTAAAAGCTATGCCAGTAAAAAGAAAGAAAACAAAAACAAAGTCTCAGATCACGGATGCAGTTTTACCGCATAAAAACAATCCTTACGGAGCTAATCAATGGGTGGCTGATCCCCGACAACAACTTTTTCTTTCTTATTACTTGAATCCTAAAAGTCCTACATTTTCAATTGCTATACATAGTGCATTGAAAGCTGGTTTTGCCAAAGAGTATGCTGAAAACATAATGAATTTGATGCCGGACTGGCTAGCGGAAAGACTGGGGAAAATATCCCCTATGCTTTTAAAAGCTGAAAGAAACCTTAATGAATTACTAGATCTTCCATCTGAAACTCAAGCTATGGGAGCCTTTGGTCCTATATTTAATAAAATTGGTAAAGGAAAAAATAGTAAAAAAGAGCCTGTTTTTGTACACAACACTGGACTACTTAAAATAAAATCAGATGTATCACAGTTTGTAGCAGAGCGTATTGGTAAATCAAAATATGGTCCAAAGGTCGCTGATACAAGTGTGTTTAATATAGCTATTTTCAATGATGAACAACGAGAAACAATCGCTCGACGAATTATCGCCAGAGGATCTAATGGTAATAGAGGGAGCGAAAAACAACCTAGTTGATTTTGAGGTCGCTACTGATCCTCGATATAAGCCGAATTGGCATCACGAAAAGATTGCTAAAGAGCTTGAACACATCGAAGTTTTTGGTGATAGGGATTATAAAATCCTTATTATTACTGTCCCGCCAAGACATGGAAAATCGAAACAATGTTCCATAGACTTTCCTACGTGGTACTTGGGACGTAATCCAGAAAAAGAGATTATTATTACATCTTATTCCGCCGAACTAGCTGAAGGATTCGGTGGTAAAGCTCGTGATAAAGTAGACACACCTGCCTATAAAAATATATTTAATACACGACTCAAAGAAGATGAAAAAGCCCGTGGTAGGTGGAGTACTAACAAAGGTGGTGGATATGTTGCCGCCGGAGTAGGTGGTGCTATAACCGGACGTGGTGCTGATATATTGCTTATTGACGATCCAGTTAAAAACAGGGAAGAAGCAGAATCGGCTGTATACAGAGAGAAAACATACGACTGGTTTACTTCAACGGCTTTCACTCGTCTTTCACCCGGTGGCGTAGTGATTATTATTATGACACGGTGGCACATGGATGATCTTGCCGGACGAATCCTTGCAGATGAGGATCTTTGTAAAATGACAAAGGTTATCAAATTTCCCGCAGTAGCAATTGAAAATGACGGTATAAGACTAATAGGTGATGCTTTATGGCCGGAGAGATACACAACCGAAGCCCTTGGAAAGATAAAAGTGGCTATCGGACTTTACGACTTTGCCGCACTTTACCAATGCAATCCAATTCTCACTGAGAAACAAGAGTTCAATCCTGATTGGTATGTTGATATCTCAGAAGCTGAGCTGGCTGTAAAATCAACCGCAAGGTATTTAACTGTTGATACGGCCATGTCTAAAAAATCACAAGCAGACTTTTGTGGTTTCGTAGATAACGAAGTAGATAAAGAAAACTTTTGGAATCTTCGCGCATGGCGGGCAAAGATTGGTCCGGAAGAACTTGTGGACTCTCTTTTTGCTCTACAGGAACGCCGGAAGTATTCTTCAATAGGTATTGAACGAACGGCTTATCTCGATGGATTGAAACCATTTCTTGATTCTGAACAAAGAAAACGCAATAGATTTTTACCTATTATTGAATTGAGTCATAAAGGAACCGCAAAGGAAATTAGAATACGAAGTATCATTCCAAGATATGCAACAAAATCTGTTCGCCATGTGAAAGGTCAATGCGATGCTCTTGTAGAAGAACAAGCTCAGTTTCCAAATGGTATGCATGATGATGTTCTCGATGCCCTCGGGTATCAAGATCAGATAGCTTCAATTATTAAAGGCGGATCAACAACAACCAAGCCAACTTACTCCGGATATAATCGCCGGTCATAACCTAATTTGTTATTTTTATGTTACAATTATATCCAGTCCACATGGTAAGATGTGCTAATTTTTAATAAAATATTATGATTGGCGATACATCATCGGCTAAAGCTGCTGTTTCTAGTTACACTCCTTCAAAAGAAATTCAAGACTTTACTGCTACTGTTCAAAAAGATTTTTCAGACGGTGTTGAAATACTCAATAGACCATGGACAGAGCTTAATGATCTCTCAGTTATTGATCGTATGAACCGCGACCAAAGGACTTTTAATGCCTTTGTAGACGAAAATATAGAAGATCCAGCAGAAGCATGGAAGTGGCGCGGAACACGCTCCAAGGCTCGAAATAAGGCTATTGCCATGCATGCTCAGATCACTGCCGGATACATCATTCCTATGTTCATGGCTCAAAATGAGAACGATGAAGAAGATCGTTGGTTTTCTGACGCTATGCGTGATATTACAGAGTGGATGGTGAACAACTCAAACTATAAATCTTCATTCCTTATGGCCTCTATGGGTATGTTGGTCAATCCAGTAACCTATCTTGGCGGGGAATACGCTCAAGTCTTTCAAACTATTAAAGAGAAAACTGATAAAGGATTCACCTCAAAAGAAATTATTGACGAAGTCCTGTCAGGTTTTCAAGCTCCAGTATATTCCGCCGATCAGATTCTTATTAAAAACGCTTACGAGCAGAACATCCAGAAGCAAGGTAACTTAATCAAACGCCGTTTTATAGATAAAAACGAAGCAGAAGCAAAGTATGGAGAACACGAGAATTGGGAATACGTCCAAGCAGGAACCAAATCAATCTACAGTGCAGATCAAGGACTGTTCTATGATGTTAAAGATGATGAACATCCTTTCCTTGTTGAAGAAGCAACCTATTTAAACCGCCGAAGTGATACAGAAGTATGTTTCATTGGTGGTATTTATCTTGGTGATAATGATGTAGATAATAATCCTATACGCCATAGAGATAATCGAAACGCTCCAAAGTATAATGTGGTCCCTTTTGGATATCAAAGAGTTAATGAACACTTCTTTTACTACAAATCATTGATGAACTCTCAGTATTGGGACAATCAATTACTTGATGCTCAATATGAAGTAGGTATGAACCGGGCATTTCTTGATACAAACATGCCTTTAGCTGTCTCAGGAACCGATAAAGTGGACTCAGATATCATCTTTCCTAACGCTGTTACCGCCTTTGCCGATAAAGATGTCAAGGTTACTGCTATGCTCCCACAAGCAGATCTTAGTAAGATGTTCGGCGCTATGGCTGTTGTTGAAAAATCAATGGACGAATCATCCATTTCAGATGTCACTGGAGGCAATCTTCCACAAGCAAACCAAAAAGCTACAGGTATTGCTATCGCAGAACGTAACGCAAAGGTATTACTTCAAGGCGTTGGTAAGACTCTAGCCGAATCAATCGTGCAGTACGGTGGACTTATGGCCGATATCGCTATTACTCACCTAAGTATTCCTCAAGTCGAGGAAATTATCGGTGAACAAAGCAAATTAAAATACCGCTCATTTATCCTAAAGGACAAAACAGTAGGAGGACGTAATGTCTCTAAGGTATTAAAATTCGATAAAACCCTACTTAGCGCAGAGATGACTGATAAGGAGAAAAAATCAGAAGGATATAAATTACTCGAACAAACAGGTTATCCAGAGAATGATCAGGAGATATACCGAATCAATCCAGAGCTTTTCGCGCGCATGAAGTATCTTACAACCGTAGAACCAGAGCGTATGTTCCCTAAGAATGAAGAATTTATGCAAGCGATGTTCTCTCAACTTATGACTCAGATGCAAAACAACCCTTATGTGTCTCTTGAAGCACTCACACGCAAGACTTTGTATCAATTCTTACGTGGAGATGCAGATGAGGTTATGCAGAAGCCTCAAATGACACAACCTATTGATCCGAACAACCCAGAAGTGCCAAATAGTAAGGCTGGTGATAAAGCTGTGACGAAAGGATTATCAGGTGGACTTGCGAGTGTTGGAATTGCGTAGTAAAATTAGTAGTAAGAAAAATAATTTTTAAATATGGAAATAAAATCATTCACGTTAGTAGATGCTCAGAAGCTCGATCGAGCATTAAACGGTACTCCCCGAGGAGATGGTACTACAATTGGAGGTGTAGGAAACGGCGCATATTTTTTAGAAGGAAAATGGATGCGTAATGGTGAAGAGCTAGAAGAATCAAAAGTAGAAATTCTTGAATCAGCTGTTTTGGCTGAGTATGACAAAGTTGGCGGTCTTATCCGAAAGAATGGTGACAAGGTAAAAACTGGCTCTTTCTTTGATTTTAAAGGAAAAAAGCCCTTTGATAAACCAAAGGTTTCGTTTGTATATCAAGTAAACGGCAAGTTTATCGAAGTTCCAGAAGGTAAGGAGCTTCCCGGAGAAGTTAAAGCCGTGAAGATGTTAGAAGAGCAGGATTTGGATACGAATGAGGAAGTTGAAGAAAAGAAGTCAAAGAAGAGTAAAAAATAAACCATGGAATCATCAGAGTAAACAATCTTACAAAAACATCTCGCTCGATTTATAGTCGGTGAAGTATTCAACACTATAACCGAAGAAGATATCTTAAAGATTAAAGCTCCGGGTGTTTGGGAACATAAAAGTAAATTACTCAGTCCTGGACAAGTAAAAGCCCTCAAATCAGAGGCGTAGTTGTTTAAAGAATCAGGATTGTGGAAAATACTTTTCGCGGAGTTACAGTGGTTAGCCTATAAACGTGGATATGTGGAATCAAAGACGGAAGCAGATCTCATCGCCGGAAAGCTTCTAACTTATCTCACAAATGTTATAGACACAAAGTTGAATCGGATGATCGACAATTGAAAACAGAAAACCGTCACGCTTGGTAAGAAGCGAGGGCGGCTCGACGGAGCGCTTGATCTTGTTGGATGGTCCAACTCTTACCAGTTAGACATTCAATACTATCGGGCTATCCGTTAAGCCTCCCTCACAAAGGAGGTTTTTTATGTACTGGCGAGACCCAGATGCCGTAAGGCTTTATATGATAATAAGTCTACAGATGACTCTAACTCTGATGTCACAATTATGACTGAAGAACAAAAAAAAGCCGAAACTGCTAAGCTCGAAGCTGCTAAAAAAGCTAAGGAAGATGCAGATGCTACCGCAGCCGCTGCCGAAGATGATGAATCTGAGGAAGAGGATAAGGGAGCTGACGACGAGGACATTGAAACCCCAGACTATGAAAGTCTACTTAAAGCTGAGCGAGAAGCGCGAGAAAAGGCTGAACAAGCACTCGCAGACAAAAGGTTTAAAGATTCTGAGCGCAAACGTAAAGGAGATGATGATCAAGACGGTGAAGAGGATGAATCCGATGAGGATGATAAGCCTTTAACTCGAAAGGATCTACAAAACCTCCTAGCACGGGAACGCCAAGTTACCCAAAAGGAACTACAAGAAGATAGCATCGTAAAGATAGCTACTGAGTTGTCGGAATCCGAACCGGAAGCCAAGCTTGTCGCAGAGATATATAAAAATCGCACATGGCCCGCTCATCTTTCACTACGTGAACAGCTTGAGGAAGCACATGCGATAGCTCATCATAAGAAACTACAATCCACAAATTCAGAGCTTCGGCGTGCTTTGAAAGCGAAAGGTGTAGCTTCAAACGATGCAGCAAGTTCTCATAAAGATCCACTTGCAGGAACCGCACCAAAACTATCAACAAATGATGCGGCTTCATACACAAGAGCAGGATTTACGTTTGATACAGCTAGAAAGATCTATAGGAAAAAACTCCCTAACGGAAAGTTTTACAATAAAGATCCGAAAACTAAGAAAACTTTCATCACAGACAATTAGTCACTAAAGGGATTACAACGCTTATCAGCAACGATGGTTTATAAAAAAACCATCAACGTAATTCATATATAAAATCTATGATCGCAGATCTTAAAGTAATTGGTCCTTGCGCAATCTTTCCACGTTACCTCGTAGCAGGTGGCACAAAGATTCGTGTAGGTGAACCAGTTCATTCAGTAGCAACATCATCATCTGGAGCGGCTTCGGCTAATACAGTGGTGCTTGCAGCGGCAGACGGCCCAGTAATAGGAACTCATCGTTTTGCAGGAATTGCAAACGAGAACGCTCTTCTTGCAGCAGTCGGAACCGTTCTTGAACAATTCTTGAACAGCGCATGTCCAGTTCCAGCAGTTGGACGTATTCGAGGTAGGGCAGAAACAGCAGCTTCAGTAGACACTCTTACTGAACTTGCTCTTCTTATTGGAGACTATGTTCTTATCGACTATGCAGCAACCGGAGCAACAGATGGTGGCCCACTTTACACACTAAAGGAAGGCGCAACAGCTGATACTTCAGGTCTTGAAATTGTTGGTGGAAACACAGCCCTTTCAACCCTCGATGTAACCGTAGAAGCGAGAGCATATCGACACGACGTAAGCTAGTAGTTGGTTTGACGGTATTATTCCTTAATTCTTAACAGCCATGAACCTACAAGGTGGACATACAACAGCCCTCTCTCCAGATGCAGTACAAACGGAGATTGACGGCGTGGCATACGAGAAGTACCAGAGGACACAGCAACCTGGATACCTCTCAGCAAATGACGAATTTTTCTTCAAGCAGTCTTCAGAACCATTACTTGCTTATACTTGGGATGAGGATTCCAACGTAGGAGGCTTTGATGAGACAGATGAGCAAGAAGAACTTACAAACACTGATACCTTCATTGGCAACACCAAGACGAAGCGTATGCAGAAATGGACGAAACAGATTCCTGTTTCTTCAGAAGCCTTCCATGCCGATAAGGTAGGAAAGCGCCAGCGAATTGGTGAACAGATGGGTGACAGAGCAAGACTTACTCAGGATAAGAAGGCAATTCTTAACACATACGGAGATGCGTTTACAGGATCTGTAAACACAACTCCGGATGGTCAGGCTTTGGCTTCAAACTCTCACACTACACTTAAAGGTGTAACTGTAGACAATCTTGAGACATCAGTTTTTTCAGCCGATGGACTTTGGGTTTCAGTTCAGTCTCTTGCGAACCAGAAGGCTCAGGACGGTGAAGCCGGATCTTATGTATTTGAAGGTACACTTGTTCCATTTATCCTTTATAAGACAGCAAAGGAGACTATGGATTCAACACTTGTACCGTTCTCAGGAGAAAATCAGGTAAACATTTTTGACACCATTTATGGAGCAGTCAAAATTGCAGCATCTATTTTCCTTGGATCAACGTACAACACATCTACGAACGCAAACACGTCTTACCACGTAGTTTCTTCTCAGCACATGGTTAATCGAAAGGTGCATCGCGATCTTTATACGAGCATGATTTTGCCAGAATACACAGCAAATGACTCGTATGCTTATCGTGGTCGCTTCCTCGAAGCTCATTTCCCAGAATCATTCTGCGGTTATGTCGGTAGCAACGGTACAGTCGCTTAATTTACCACTTAATCACTAACCAAAATGAATAAATTCATTACGGGAGTGATAGGACTTGTAGCAATTACAGCTCTTATTATCTCTTTGGCGAAGGTTGGTGGTAATAGCCAGCCAGCCGCAGATCTTGGTGCATCGGGTACACGCTTTCCTAACGGAATCAGCGCGAACAACGTATCGCCAGCAGTAGGTCAAATTATCGGTACTACTTTAACAACCGGATCGCTCACAGTTACGACTTCAAACACCGCAACCTCAACGAGCTATCTAGGATGTATAAATACTACCGCAACTTCGACTGCAACAAGGATCAGAATGGTCTTTACAGATACAGCTACCACTACAAAAGCAGGTCCTAACGGCACATCAGCCAATGGATCAGTTCTTTGGCAGTACGGTACTTGTCCTTAAAGCTTTGCTCACTTTGTCCCTTTATGGGGACAAAGACGAGCATGGCTCACTTATAAGTTAATTATTAAAAATGAACAATTTATCACTTAAACAAAAGATAGTAGCAGCGCTTATGGCGCTAGTTGCCATATTTGGTGGTAGCTCAGTAGTAAATAACCTTGGAGCCGGAGGAGGATATCAAACAGCCCCAACTTTCTCTGTCGCTTCTTCTACCGCTTTTACTCTCACGACTACATCTCAGAGATTACTAGCCTCATCGACTCCAACGAAACGTCTAGCCGCAACAATTCAGCCGGTCAATTGTACTCTTGTAACCGGAGGTCTTATTTACATGAGAGCTTTTAATGATGCTCCAGCCACAGCCGCAACAGGTATTGCAGCGTTCGGATCATCTACACTCGCACTTGAAGATTATCCAGGCACTCCAGTAGTTCAAGGATCTGTTCAAGGAATTACAGCAGCCGGAACCTGTACGGTATTAGTGACGGAATGGATTTCGCGGTTTTAAAAGTTAATAACACTCAAATTGACAATAGATGAAGTAAAAGCAAATCTTGGCGCACTCTTGCATGGCGGCGATGCAGATGATCTTGATGATGTTGATCTTCTTCTTGAGCGTTCCGCAAATAAGGTTTTATCTAAAGTAGATCCATTGGAGACTATAAGGACGGCAACTCTTTCTCAGACAATCCATGATGATGTTTATAACTACGCCGCACCTTCAGACTTTAAAAAGCTTATAGATCTAATTCCACAAGACAACAGGCAGTTATGGGATAAGGTGGTAAGAAACCCCGCAGGACAATTCGACTTACTTAAAGCAATCCAGAATAAGGTTATATCCATAGAAGGCTCAGAAGGCTCTAAAATCCTCCGTATCAACTGGAGAACACGTAAAGGTAAAGTTCTCAACTCAATGGACTCTCTCACGGGTAACGGCACGTGGAGCGCCGTAGGGAGCGCAACAGGAGTCAAGGTCAATACGATATTCAAGAAATCAGGCTCAGGTTCAGTAGAGTTCGATCTTGTCTCTTCCGGAGATGGAATTAAGAACACTGCTCAAACCGCCCTAGATCTTACTGATGAAGATGAAGTGGCGGATATATTCGTGTGGTTATACCTTCCATCAGCCCCTACAAGCATCTCAGCACGCTGGGGAAACGATCTTACAGCAAACTATTGGTCCTCAACCGCTCAGACAGCACAAGCAGACGGGACAGCCTTTAAAACAGGATGGAATCTATTAAAATTCTCATGGGCTTCAGCTACAGAAACAGGCACAGTGGTCCCTACAACCGTAGATTCATTTCAGATCACAGTCGCAAACTCTTCGGCCATGGTAAACATTCGTGTTGATAACATTATATTTTCAATCGGACGTAACTTTGATATCAAATACTATTCAAAGTATCTTCTAAAAAATACCGCAGGGACATGGATAAGCCGAACAACTAATGATAATGACGTAGTGGTCCTAGATAATGACGGAATAGAAATTTATCATAGAGAGAATCTTATCGCCGCCGGACAGCAATCTCAAAACAGCGCCTATGACTTCACATGGGCAGGTATTGAACTAAACGGTAACACATCAGCTCCACATCCAGCAGATAGAATTGGTCTATATGGAAAATACCGCGGAGAACATCCTTCTCAATCAGTTAAAATAGTATTTAACTACGGTGGTAAGCCGGGTAGAGGTAGATGGTAAAACAAAACTATGAATCCAGAAGACATTTTTGAATTTAAAATGAGGGACATCTTTCCGGGCTACAATAGCGCGAGCGATAAAACTAAGCTCAAACCCGGCTTTCTTATTCGAGGTTCAAAGAATGTATATAAAAAAGTAAACGGCAATCTTGCATCACGTCCGGGACTAAAGCGCCGAGGATCAGTAGATGCGACTCAAGCAGGAGTCAAATCATCACATGAGTTTGAAACTAACCTTGGTGCCGTTCGCACTCTACGAGTAGCAGGTGGAAAATTAGAGGTGGAATCAGATCTTGTGACAACAGGAACGTATGTTTGGTATGAACTTAAACTCACTTCTACATTAGAGTCACTTGCCGGTACTTATACTAGATTCGTATTTGATTCATGGTGGGATCCAGATGATAAATCTTCAAGACTTGTAATGGTCCGAGGTGATTCAAGGATTCTTTACTGGTCCGGAGGAATGGTTCTTATAGATTCCGCGCCAACCGAAACAACCCTAAAAAAACAAGGCACTACAACTTGGGCGCAAGAAGGTTTTGCTTTAACTATCGCTGGAGAAAAGAAAGTTATGTTAAGTGATGGCCGAGAGATAACTTATACCGGCGGAGAAGGAACAACAACTCTTACCGGAGTCACATATTCATCCGGGGATTCTTTGACTGTTACTTCAGGGATGGTCGCAATTCAATCTGTTTTTTCAACAGCTGGAGGTGCTACAAAGATGTTTCCGTCTACATACACCCCAGATTTTATTAAAGTCTTTGGAAACCAGTCTTTTGTTGGTTCATATTCATCTCGTCTTATTTATCAATCAGCGGATTCAACCCCATCAGGTTCACCTTTAGGGTTTTTAAATTATGAAAACACAAGTGATCGTGTCGCTGGGGATCCAGATGTTATCACTCTTGATAATCTTGCAAAAGGAATTGGAGAAAAAAACGGACAGCTCGTTATTTTTGCCGGCAACGATGAGATGTATCTAATTACTCCAAACACGAATGTTACATTTGCCTACACTATTAACGCAGCCGCTGACAGAGCTTTCGTTTACAACAAAGTAGAAAAGAAAGTCCTCACAGGACTCTCCAGCGCCCTAGGGCATGAGTTTATAGGTAACTTCGGAGATTATCTCGTATGGGTAGATCAGAAGCATCAGTTAAGAGCTTTGGGAGCTTTCACAAACGAAGTCACTATCAAACCTATTACATTGTCTCTTCCGGTCCAAACAGAACTCTTTGAAGATGATTTTACCGGAGGACACCTTAAGACTATAGAGGACACAATTTATATAACCGCGCCGAACAACGGAAGAGATTGGATGTTCACCTCTCGCGAAACAGTAAACAATGACGGATCTGTATCATCAGAAAAATTCTGGCATGCTCCGCAAGTACGATCCATTTCACGCTTCGCTCTAATTGATGGAACAGTTTATGGATACTCAAATGTAAATCCGCAAATTTATCAAGTATGGGACACAGGTCAATGGTTTGATGATGTTCCCTCAGGAGAAGAGATGCCTTATTCAGTGGTAATGACGTTTTCTTATGAGAACAATAATCGCCCGCAAGGACTCAACTATTTTGATAAGGCGTACTTTGAAGGCTTCATGATGCAAGGTGTAGATCTAAAAGCCCTAGTCTTATTCGATTATCAAGGGTCCAAAGGCACTAGAGAATTGGAAGTAAGTAAAGAGGGAAACCTTGCTAGTTTTTACACAGGAATAAATCCTTCATCCCTTGGAGACTTAGCTCCCGGACTCGCGCCTTTAGGTGATGGAATTATTGAAGAAAGCAACTCTGAAGAAACTGTACCGAAGTTTCGAGCGATATGTAATATTCTTCAGGCAAAAGATTGTTTTGATTACACAATTCAGGTCTATAGTTTAGAAAGTGATGCACGTTGGGAATTGTCACGCTTTGGGTTAAATGTCAAAATATCCAAGAATAATCCGACATTTTTAAGAAAATGAGTTATAATTAACAATAAATATATGGAATTTTTTAAACAATTTATTTCGATAGTCACAGCTGGGATGATTGGTATTGGTTCATGGTTCGGCTTTATACCAGAATCTCAAATACTCCCTCAAAATCAAATTGTAAATGATGTTTCATTAGGCGCTTTCAACACAACCGGAGGAAAATCTTACAGATTAAAAGCATCAGTTGGAATATCAGACACAACTGTAAATCTATCCAGCTTCAAAGAGCCGGTTTCAAACATTGCATATACAATGGCGTATATCAATACAACTATCGGATACGGAACTCTCGATCCGCAAATTCCTGATAAATCTGAGTTTGTTTCATTCACAGGTATAACTCAAAATTCTGATGGATCCGCCGCTCTCACAGGAGTAACCCGTGGACTCACACGAACTCCAGCCAGCGCAGGTTGTACTGCTTCCACGACTCTAGCGGTAAGGCATCCAGCACAATCCATATTTATACTCTCAGATTCTCCATGTCTCTTCGCGGAATATGCTGTAAAACAAAACGATGAGTCTATCTCAGGATCATGGACATTTCCTACTCCAACCGCAGCAACAAACGCCGCAACAAAGACTTATGTAGATACTTTGGTAAACGGAGGAGCTGTATCAACTGATGCAATTATTGTCGCCGCAACAGCAGGTGAAACTATTTCATCAGGAAACATTGTCTACTTTAATAAATTCGAGGGTGAATGGCGCAAAGCAGATGCAGACTTTGCTTCTACTAGCCTCACGGTCCTATTAGGAGTTGCTCAAGGAGCTGGCACAGATGGAATTGCGATATCTGGAGGTGTTCTCTTAAGAGGTCTTGATCTTAAAAATACAAACACAGGAGGTACTGCTGGAACTATTTTATATCTTTCTGGTACTGCTGGTGCAACAACCACGACCGCCGGAACATTTGAAAAAATCCTTGGATATGTGAAGTCGGCAACGAACACTTATTTTACAGGTAATTCATTTTCCGCAGATATTTTATCTTCTGGTAGAGTATCGGATCATATTATTCCTACATCACTTGCGACAACAACTTTTACTGGAACTACAACAATAAACACTACAAAGTTTGTAAACACTACAGGAGGTAAGGCATTTCAGTATGGTGGTAATGGATCAGATGGTAATCTTACTATTACTTCCGGCGCAACGAATATTGATCTTGGTGCTTCCTCTTATGTAGTAAAGAATTATACAAACATATCAATCACTGGATCTGGTTCACTTACATTTTCTAACCCAAACTCTAATGGAACGGTGGTGTTTTTATTGAGTCAAGGATCAACAACACTTACATCTAGTGCCGCTCCAATGGTAAGTATGAAAGGAATGGGTGGTATTGGTGGAAATGAGAATGATACATCGGGTAGTGTAGGTTATCCGGGCTACACATATAATATTTGGGGAAATAATGGTGGTGGTGGTTCAGTAAACGGCTCCGCCCCTGGTGGTGGTGAATCATTCTTAACTGCTTCTTCATCAAAATTCAGATACTTTCCATCAAACAACTCATACCTTTCTCAAAGATATCCTTTTATATTTACAGGTGGCGGAGGAGGAGGTGGTAGTGTTAGTGGTTCCGGCGATGGTGGAAATGGTGGTGCTGGCGGCGGGGGGCTTATAATAGAAACAGCAGGAACACTAATATTCACAACATATATTGGTTTAGCTGCTAACGGTATTAACGGAGGTAATGCGACTCTTAATGGTTCCGGCGGTGGAGGCGGCGGAGGAGGTTTTGTAGGTCTTTATTCCGGGACAATATCTTCTCAGACTGGCACAATCAACGTAGACGGTGGTGCTGGTGGTATTGGTAGTAACAACGGTGGTGGTGGCGCGAGTGGTACTTCAACTATAACCTTACTCCCTTAATATGGATCCTACTATAGACATGGAAGGACTAACGGCACAGGACTTCACTCGCCGATATAAAGAAGCTCAAGCGGCTGAAACCACTCTTAAATCGCAAGGATATGCTTCGGCTGACTATAAAGAGGTCC
>Ga0163151_10002442_pt1 | contig 28688 bp, 28 predicted proteins | sample OliLakLV19MP5IB2_FD_145596 | JGI IMG/M metagenome (GOLD analysis project Ga0163151, IMG submission 145596) | Freshwater microbial mat bacterial communities from Lake Vanda, McMurdo Dry Valleys, Antarctica - Oligotrophic Lake LV.19.MP5.IB-2 | ecosystem: Environmental > Aquatic > Freshwater >...
ACTGATTTGTATTTTGGATGATTGTTTAGGTGCCAAACTGCCTCGCCGACTGACAGGAAAATGTAGTCAGGATCATTCAGCGCGCATTATTTCATATTCTTGCCTATCTGTTTCGTAGGTATCGCCTAAATATTCTGATAGGTATTCTTCCGCACAATCAAAGCTATTGAAGCCTTTGCCGTCAAATTTTAGGCCACCAGTCCAGTCAAAGATCATAAATTTTTGCATGCTATTACCCCTTAACAAGCTGGCTGATTGTAAAATTGATTAGAATAGAGACGATGATTACTGCAAAAATGGCCATGATTGTTTCCTTAGTTGTTGGTGTTAACCTAAAAAATATTCAGCGGGTAACGAGTACGCCAGTTTTGACGATCCTGAAGTATCTAAGTCACCGCAAGTACCAGAACCATCGGCCATGACAAAACACGGGCTAGTTTGGTTACAGTTTTTTAGTGTTTTGCTGTATTCCACGGCAACGCTACCGCCACAGAAGCCAGAATAATGCGCGGCAAACCCTAGTGGGCCGTTAAGATCGGGCACGTATTTACCGCTATAATCTTTCATCCAATCGCCGACTAATACGCTAGCGGTGTCACTATCAGATTCGAAGTCTTGCAATCGTTCTTCTATCTCATCTTCTAAATCGAATTCTTCGATATTAGGATTTTCGGCTAGAATTTCTTCTCTTACTTCTAGATTTATTTCTTCCCAGCGCAAATCAATGCCGTTGTCGATTAGATCGGAAAAATGGCCGACTAAGTTATTTAGGCTAGTAACACCAACTACTATTTTTGGGGTATTCATGATTGTTTCCTTTGTTGTTTAGATTAGTGCTGCAATCGTTGTTGCCGATATTTGATTGAAACGCTGAACTAGTGCGTGTGCCGCAATGCCTGCACCGGCGGTAAGTTGACGAAAGCGCTCGACAGATAGGGTAGCTATTAATTTGCCGGTAGTGCGATTAGTTATGATGACTGACATGTTCACCTCGTTGTTGGTTTCACCCTGCTTTGGGATCATCAGTAAGCCAGCTTTAGGCTTATACCGTGTAGTCAGTCAAAAGCGCTATATCACTCGTATATAGAACGTCCTGACTACACTCAACGTGCTTGACAGTAAGAAGGGTTGTGCTTTTATATCGCTTGTGGCGACAACCTTCAATTTGATGCCTGGTCTTAAGGCTCTACCGTCTACCTATTCGGTGACATATTACTCATTGCACAGCTTGTGCCACGCAATAGTTCTAAGGAGTTATAGCGCTAAATATAAACCGCTATATGACAATCATTGACGATTGTGCTGTCTAATGGTTGGTCAGTGTCGAGTTTCCTAACATGGTAATTAGGTGTTATAAATACAGCCACTTGGCGCTAAGTACCTGATAGTGGTGTATAGTCTCTATGCAGTTTTGGTGTGTGGACACAAAGCGTGCCAAGAAAGTATGGGTAAATTGCTAGTAGTATATAAGGTAATGAGAACCTAAATTGGGTATATATAGGTAGGTTGGTAGGTGGGTGGGTGTAGGTGGGGAGGTGGGTGTAAGATCGCAAGGCACACACAAACATTCGAGGACATATACACTGTAAAGATAGTGCATGTACCTGTATGTATAGGGCAATAGCATCAGGCCGTGTAAATGCGCGCCAAGGTTTGAGGATCGTCAGGGTATTTTGTCCATTAGACAGTAGACTGAAAGACAGGCCCGGGAAATTGTGCCGGCTGAAAAATCTAAAGGCTAGATTCTCCAATGATTTCATAGCGTAGACACGGGGGGCGACCCCTCCCGATTACCCAACCACCCCATTTCTAGCGATAGAGGGTATATACACCACCACGCACACCACCCCTACCTCACTTCAGGGACTTATCCCTGCGGATCTCGATACGGGGTCTGGCCACCCCTTCTTCCCTTAACCCCCAAGCGACATAATAGAAAATCTCGGTTTTACCCTTGACTCTGACCATGCGATCACCCATGTGCGACCCCCAGCGAGGGATAGACAGTACTTTGTTAGTGTCGTCGGGGTGTTGTCTTGTCCAGGCGAGGTAAGCGGCGTAAAGTACGCGGCTCGAGATACGGGCTGTACCCGACTCTAATTGCTCGTGATTTATCCATTCTACGAACTCGTCGATACTTCGCAGGTTGTGATCGGTCACACCGCGGAGCAGATCGGCGTCGGAAATCGAGGTTATCTTGGCCATGGGTTGCTTCTCCGGTAAGTACTCCGGTCGAGGGGTTGAGGACACGCACCCACAGATCATGTACACGTGAACCAGGGTGCGTTGTCACATTGACACATAGGCGGTGCTACGTCGTCGTGGCTGCGCGTTTCCATCGCAGGTACCCACAGGTGGGCTGGTGGCCAATTGTAACCAGGTCGCGGTTGCTGCATAGGCAGGCGGGTTCGGTGGTGGCTGCTGGTGACGGTGTCGCGAACGCCCTAAGAAATGTTTCTTCACTCACACCGCCACCTCGTATTGACTTTCAAATGTGCTGGGAGATAGTGTCACGATCTGAATACCCTTTTTTAATACCAGCCAGGAACCAGGGACTGCGATCATGAAACCTGACTCACTTGCTATCAGGCAGTTAGCGCTATCTATTTCACAGTGATCGAGCCAGCTGGGTAATGGCTCCCCTTCGCCTAAAAATCTGAATGCGTCAACCGTTTGCGGGATGCTCTGATACTTCATGATGAGTTCTCCGTTAGTTAGATAATTATCCTAGTAGCTTATGGATGATCTGGTAACTCGTCTGGTAACTTGTTGCCTTTAGCATAGTTTTCTGAATGCCACATGGGTTGCAAATTTGTATAGTGGGCCACTTTCAAATACTCTTCGCGGATGGTTAAATCAAATCTCGATAGCGGCAGGATGTGATCGATACTCCAACAACCTGATGTGTTACCCTTATTTAACCAATTCATGCCAGGTTTGAACAAGGATTCAAGATGAGCGCGGAGCTGGTGGCCGTTACAGCCGAGGTCATTGACGGCTTTGCCCGTAAGCGAGTTGAGTCGTAGGACATTGGCCTCGCGTGTTCGGAGCTGTTTTTCCGCCCGGTACTGGGGGTCAGTATTGTAGCGGTTGTTGTGCCGTTTCTTGAGTGCAGCTTTGCCTTTTGGCGATGAGAAATATTTCTTGATAGCAGCTTTGCCTTTTGGCGATGAGAAATATTTCTTGATAGCAGCCTTGTGCACTGCACTACCCATCTCAGTCTGTCGATAGTTTGCCATATAAGCCAGCATATACGGACGTCTACACTCCTTGCATTGGCTCCCCGTGTACACGTGCTGTCCCTTTTTGCAGATCTTCCCCATCCCAGAACTCCCTGTAGTAATCATAATAAACTTAATTAGTTAATAGATGTTATACCAGTATCTACTCTTACTCCCCACTGTACATCTCAACTCTTTAACTCTAAATTAATTCTAACAACTAGTTATTTCCGTGTCAAGCTTTAAATTTAATGTGTCGGACATAGAGTCCCTTGTGCCCCACACCGAGTAGGCATAATTACCCAAATCTGATTTTGAGGGTCAATAATATCAGGGACTTGGCGAGACGCACGCCAGTGAATTAATTATATACTTGTTTCCCCTGTATAAGACCACTTAATTAACTTTCCCGGAAATAAATCTTTTGCTATTTTTGGCGCCTAATAACGATTCTAATCGATAGTACCCCAAACCAATACCGAGGTAGCACCCCAGCCCTATATGGCCACCAGCGGCGTTATTAGGCCCACTGTGGGGCATGTTTGTTGAATATCTTACCCCCTATCGCACCACACACCCCTTGCCACCCACCTTCATTCGTTGATCCAAAAATAAATTACATTAACCTATTGACGCAGTAACTTTTTTATGACATAATTAATTAGTATCAAGTAGGGAGTTCGCGTGAAGCCGAAACAAAAATTCTTGCCGGGGTTGTCTGCCAAATGTACGAGCCGTTGCGCCCGTGAGTTTGTGGACTTTGATTACGTCGACAAGTTGAGTTCGGAAGAGAAGCAGTGGCTTGATCAGTTTTCCAGAGAATATTATCAAAACGATTTCTCTGCCCCTGAGTTTCATGTTGACAAAGAATCAAAGCGGGAATTGTACAGGACCAACAACGAGCGTGCCCGTGATATTTGGAACACAGGCGTGCGTGACCCGAACGAAGTGGACATCGACGTTCAAATAAGAACGCGCAAGCCCCACTTCAAGGCGGGTCGCGATGAGTAACAAGCGAAGCGGCTACGCAGTTGATAGTGTAATTGACACCGGCGTCAATATGTCCCTGCGACGTATTTACCTCTTTGGCTCGCTGGACAACGACATGGCTGAGCGGTTTGCCGTGGCTATGGACATTCTGTCGGCAGCCGGACCGGAGCGCATACACATTACTATGAACTGCGAGGGCGGCAGTGTGTATGACGGGCTGTCTATGGTGGACGCAATACGGGCATCCCGCTGTACTACCGATGTACTTGTTACGGGGCAGTGCCTGTCGATGGCTACAGCCGTACTGCAGGCAGCTACTTACAGACGCGCCATGCCCAACGCTACATTTATGGTTCACGACGGATCGGACACCTATACCGGACACGCGCGTAATTTCGAGGCTTGGGCAGCAGATAGCAAACGCCTGCGCGAAATTTACTACGGACTGCTGGCAACACACAGTGAGCACAACGCCAAGTTCTGGGCACGTAGCTGCGTAGTTGACAAGATTTTTTCTGCAACCAAGGCGCTGAAACTTGGGCTAATTGACGAGGTGGTAGATGCGTGAAGTAGATGTAGCAAAGAATTATTTGCGCTACGTAGAAATGGGCAGACCACTGGACAACGCACCCACGGGAGCGCGACTACTGCACGCATCTGTTCCCGAAGCCTGCCGAAAAATGTTGTGGGAAGCGGTTTGGGGTGTGGCGCACAATTTGGCAGTCCCCACTATCGGCAAGTCAACGGCACGCGGCTGGCTTCTCTCGTACCCGCAGGCGCTGGAAAAATTAGACGATGCCAACAATAAGGCAAAGAAGAAACTGACTCTGGACGAGGCCACCGACCAAGCATACCGCTCAGAATACTTACATCTATGTGGGATCTTTTACAAACACTGCAGGGAGTACTACCCGTGAACGAATATAATTTAGACGACGTGCATCGCATTGTCGGCAATATCGAAGTTCTGCTGGCGAATAACTCGTTTCCAGTAAAAGACGTGCAAGCAGTAATCGAGGCACTGCAGTGGGCGGCATCCTTCAAAACCAACCTTCAGGAGGTAATATCCAATGTCGAAAAAGCAAGAGAACTCGCCGCAGATAGCCCTGTCGCTGAACAAAACGCCGCTGGGGTGGGTAGTGACGGAGTTTCAAATACAAAACGGCGAAATCGTAAAAGAAACCAAGTCGCAACCTGATCTGCGGGCTATCGCGCTGGAAAAACTCTCAAGGGACATGGCAGCAATTTTTTGGACAAACGGATAATTAGGAGATAATTATGGAAAAGTTTATCAGAGCATTTGAGTTTATTCGTCTTCTCGACAAAGAAGGCAACATCAGTCTGACTAACGTGGCGCTGGTGGTGGCGTTAGTGAAGATCGCGTTAATGCCAGCCATTGCGTTGCCCGAACTGGCCGCATTTCTCGGCACAGTCGCGGCATATCAGGTTCGTCGTGCTATCACCATGACCCCAGTAAACGCGGCAGACGAGAATGCAGCAATTGCAGACGCAGTAAAAAATCTTGAAACAAAAGTGTCGGCGCTGCAGCTCATGCGCAAATAACCTACCCACGTGCGCGAGCAGGATTCTGTGTTCTGCTGCGCCCACTAACTCAAAACACGAGACAGTTCGGTCCTCTGCTTGCAGGTTCCACTGTGTTAGCTCGTGCAAGCGGCCAAAGGCCAAAGAAGCCAGCTCTATGCTGGAAGATCTGGGGAGACACGGGGTAGCTCCAGCGAGAATAACAACGAAGCCCGACCACAATTTATGCATGACAAAATAAAAAACATTCTAGAGCGCGAAATCTCTCGGCTAAATGTGACATCCACTGGCCGAGGACTGGATGAGTCTGAAGTTCGCTCACTCATCTCACTTATAAAAGCGTTTCAACAGTTCATAGGCGAGACACCCAAGGATTCCGACAAATCCTCTCCTGCCGTGTCCCCGTTAAATGAGTTATTAGATGGAATCACCAACGAGTAAGAAAATGGACGCCAGTATAACACTTCGCGAGCGACAAGCCGAGCTGTGGCGGCGGGGAATCCTTGCGCCGTGGAAGCTGCACTCGGTACAAAAAGAAATTTACGAACTGATTAATGCATGTGCCGCGAAGAAGTTTGTGATTAACGCAGGACGGCGAAGTGGAAAATCGTGGCTGCTTGTACTTATGTGCATCGAGTACGCAATAAAGAACCCTGGAAGTGACATTAAATTCGCGACCCCCACAATGCGACAGACACGCAAGATTATTAACCCACTGTTTCGTAACCTGCTGGCAAACTGCCCCAAACATCTGCGCCCGAAGTACAAAACATTCGACAGCGCGTGGGAATTTCCCAACGGATCTGTAATCACGGTAGCAGGATGTGACGGAGCTAACGCAGATGCATTGCGCGGTACTCAGGCACATTTGTCTGTAGTGGATGAGGCCGGGTTTGTTGACCCAGAAGTCCTATCATACGTGGTGCAAGACGTTCTGTTGCCTCAGTCTCTGCTTACGGGCGGCAGAATTATTCTATCCAGTACGCCCCCTGTGTCAGGTGCTCACCCATTTATGCGGTTTGTTGAGGCAGCCATTGCTGAGGGTGCCTACGTAAAGAAGACCATTTACGACAACCCCATGGTTTCCCCAGCACAGCTAGAAGAATTTAAGCGGGAAGCAGGCGGAGAAAATTCTAGTACGTGGCGGCGCGAGTACTGCTGCATCGAAGGAAATACGAAGCTAACGGTACGCACGGCGGACGGCGAAATCAGAACCATGACTGTAAGGGAGTTAAAACGTGAATTACGCTAAAATTTACGCCACTCTCATAGCAAGGGGTAGATGCCGTAAACTTGCAGGATACCACGAGGTCCACCACATAATTCCTAAATGCATGGGTGGAAGTAATAGTGCTGACAATCTTGTGTCGCTTACGGCAAAAGAGCACTTTATCACACATCATCTTCTTATAAAGATGTTTCCTGATAACCGCGGACTCAAATTTGCTTTTGGGAGTATGTCTAGGTCCAACAGCAAGCAACTTAGATACACTCCTAATTCATATGAAGCAGTAAAAAAAGCAAACGCTGAGGCGCTCTCTTCATTACATAAAGGCCGTATTTGTTCTGAATTGACTAGAAGCAGAATGAGCGCAGCAGCGAAAGTTTCGGCTACCGTCAAGGAAAAAAATAAGCCTTCATTCAATTGTAAGAACTTAGAAATATTAACTCCTTCAGGATTCAGGCCGTTCGATGGGGTTGCATATACGGGGCTAATTCCTTGCCTTGAGTTTCATTTATCAAATGGGCTTTCTGTAACAGTATCGGCCAAGCACAGATTTGATGCATCCGAAAAGAAGGCGACTGAGTACGTTATAGGCGACTGTCTTCTTACGGATTCAGGATACGCCGATATCACAGGAATTGTATCTGTAGGAAGGAAGCAGACATTCGACATCCTGGAGGTAGGTGGCGGCCATCTATTTTTCGGCAACAACATAGCACACCACAACTGTGAATTCGTCGTGGATGTCAATCGCAGCGTTGTTCCAGAAGCAACCGATGCACATATGGAACGCATCACATACGAAGTTGTAAAACCGCCATTTTATTTGCCAACAACTGGCATCGATCTTGGATACACAGACGGAACTGGAGCTGTGTTCGGATACTATAACTTTAAGCTAGACAAACTTGTAATCGAAGACGAACTGTTTCTGGCTCGCACCACATCCGACAAGATTATCGCAGAGACAAAACGTATCGAAGTACTACATTGGGGCAAGGATCGCCCACCCCCACAAAGAATCGTGGACGGCCCTGCCCTAGCCATAGCCGACATGGCAGCAGTACACAAGTTTTCTTGTCGCGCCCCCGATAAAACGGATTTGGCGGCCAATATCAACCGGCTCAGGATGTTTATCAACGACGAGAGACTGATCATCAATCCTCGATGCCGCAACCTGATATCGCAGCTCAAGTTTGCTATTTGGAAAGATGATTCGCGCAAGACTTTTGCCAGGGACAGCGGCGGATACCACTTCGATGTACTGGCCGCGCTCATGTATTTCTGCAAACACGTTGACATGAGTTCCAACCCGTTCCCAGCTGGATATGGATACGACCCATTCACTGATTTCGGATACCCACGAGACAATGAATCAAGCACAACATCAATTATACGACGCATGTTTTCCTTAAACCGCCGCTAACAACGAGGCAACCAAATGGACGATGTTTATTTTGCCAATCTGGGCAGAGATGATCTGGGTTCGGAACTTTACAGACGAGTCACGAACTACTACGACGAAATCAGAAACAATGGCCGACTTGGGCTGTGGGGCAAAGCATATAACGCCTATTATGCACTCGACGAGAGCGGGAGACATGTTGCATCTCAGATAGAGCGAAAAGGCGAGCGCCGCGAATACAGCTCCATCAAGATAAATCACTTCCGCAATTTCTTGATCAACATCCATGTAATAATTACGCAGCAACGCCCGTCTTACGAGTGTCGTGCAATTAATTCAGACTACAAAAGCAAAACGCAAACCATATTAGCGTCTAACATTCTTGAGTACTACTTACGCGAGAAATATCTTGAGGGGCACTTCCGCCGCGCAACCGAACTATGCCTAATCGGCGGCGAATCTTACGTAGAACTAACTTGGGACATGGAGGCTGGCGATGATTTTATGCCAGACCCCGAGACGCAGAAGATTCTTAAGACGGGGGACATTGGGGCGAGAGTATACCACCCAGCAGATGTTGTACGTCCTTGTGTGGCCGATTCAGATACTAGACCGGACTGGTATGTCCTTCGTAGATTTGAGGTGCGTCACGAGGTTGCTGCCAGGTACCCAGAATATGCGGATAAGATTCTCAGCGCGTCAAGCGATGATGCTCACACCCTAATGAACTTCAGCACTATGCCTAAAGGCGACGACTGGTCGGATGAATATATCCCCGTGTTTTACTTCTATCATGATCGAACTGCAGCCGTTCCAGAAGGAAGGCAGGCGATATTTCTGGCCAGCAGCGAAATTATTGAAGAGGGCGCGTTAGCCACTAAGCAACTTCCTGTACATAGAATGATGGCATACCCACAGTATGGCACTTCGTTCGGTTATTCGGTTGCATTTGATTTGCTGTGCATCCAAGACGGTATCGATCTACTCAATACAATCATTCTATCTAACCAAGCAACGTTCGGTGTCCAAAATATCTGGATGAAACCTGGGAGTAACCTCAATGTCACCCAGTTAGGCCAGGGTATGAATGTCATCGAATCCTCGGACAAACCAGAAGCCATAAACCTTACCAGCACCCCTGCAGAAGTATTTAATCATCTTCGCGGACTCGAAGGACAGGGCGAGACAATATCTGGCGTGAATAGTGTTGCGCGCGGCCAGCCCGAAGCCTCACTCAAGTCAGGATCGGCACTGGCCTTGGTTGCTTCCCAAGCGGTGCAGTTCAACAACGGTATTGCTGCAGCTTATTCACGTTTAATGGAAGATGTTGGAACGGGTATTGTCCGAACTCTGCAGCAGCGTGCTGTTATTCCACGTACCACTGCAATTGCCGGTAAGAATCGCCGCAGTTACGTGAGGCAGTTTGTCGGCGACGATATCAAAGACATAAACCGCGTAATAGTTGACATGGGAAACCCTATCAGCCGCACGTTGTCTGGCCGCGTACAGATGGCTCAAGACTTATTGCAAGCGCAGCTACTCAAGCGACCAGAGCAATACATTCAAGTAATTCAAACTGGATCACTTGACCCGTTGATTGAAGACGAAGAGTCGGAGCAAATGCTTATCTCTGCGGAGAACGAGCGAATTCGCGAGGGTGAGGTTCCGCCTGTCATAAACATCGACGTCCATTTACAGCACATCATGGGACACAGGATGGTATTGGCCGACCCTGACTCCCGCAAGGATACCAAGGTAGTAACGGCGACCCTGGCACACATCCAACAGCATATCGAAGCGCTGCAGAACACAGACCCGGCACTTCTTAATGTTCTCGGGCAGAAAAATCTACCGCCGCCTGGTATGCCGCCAGGTGCCCCACCTCCAGGAGATCAACAAGCGCCACCTGAAGGCCAACAACCCGGCCAAGGAGAGCAGATGCCAGCTCCAGCAAACGCGTCACCACAGATGGCAGCAAGTATGCCAAATATGCCCGATCTTCCACCAAATGCACCCGCTAATTTAACACAACCTCAGTAAGGAGTTTTTATGTCAACAACAGTAGCTTCCCCATCGTCGGCACCAGCATCTTCCGGCGCATCGTCGGCACCTAGTGTGTCGTCGTCCCCATCTCCAGCATCCGCGTCTCCGGCTCCGTCTTCTTCTCCGTCATCTTCACAGGGTTCTCAGGCCAAACAGGTATCCGACTCAACCCACAATACTTCCCAACCAGCTTCTCAGCCACAAGACAAAGCTGTTCCCGGAGAAACCCCAGCGGAGACTGCCGAGCGCAAGTACAAGCTGAAAATCAACGGCGTCGAAAAAGAATACGGTGAGGCGGAAGTAATCCGTCGTGCTCAGCACTTCGAAAGCGCGGATCAGAAATTTCAAGATGCGGCAAAATCAAGAAAGCAGGTCGAGTCGTTCTTGGCGGCGCTGAAAAGCAATCCTATGGAAGTTCTGGCTAACCCAAATCTGGGATTTAACTTCCGTGAGATTGCCGAGCAGTATCTTGCCAAAGAATATCGCCAAGAGATGATGTCTCCAGAGCAGCAGGAGCTGGAGGAGCTACGTTCATTCAAGTCAGGACAAATGCAGGCCAGAGACGAAGCCGAGCAGGCACGAGTGGAAGCGGACAAGGCCACCGAGTTCAACACGATGCAGGCCAAGTATGCGCAGGACTACGACCGCTCCATTCGAGAATCTCTAGACAAATCTGGACTACCCCGTACCCCACAGACATTACGCAGGGTTGCAGAAGTAATGCACGCCGCCCTTAAAAAGGGATACGAGCTGGACGTTCATACCGCCGTTGATATGGTAAGGGATGGCTACAGTTCGGACGTATCACAATTATTCGGCCAGCTTGATGGCGAGAAGCTAATGAGCGTACTGGGTGAGGATCTGGCCAAGAAGATCCGTACCTATGATCTTCAACGACTAAAGGCAAAAATGTTGCCACCCCCATCCCCAGCTCCTACTCCTACTGGTCAGGTTCAGCCTCGTGAATCTTCAGCAGGTTCTGACAGGCTTAGCCCCTCCGACTGGATTGCTTCTCTTCGTAAAAAGGCCGGAGTCGATTAACAACGTAACCACCTCTCATTACGGAGCTATCCAACGGCTCCTATTTTTTTCTTGACAAATCAAATATTTTTCTTACCGGACTGAAGATTTTTCTCTTCAATATTAATAAGTATTTAGTAGGAGCTACATAAGCGGCGTATACCCACTCGGATTACCCCCACCTCGTTGTAGATCTTCGCGATTCTTGCCCACCAATTGGCGGCAGATGACACAGAACACTGACCATTCCACACAAAACAACCCATTCTAAGGACATAAACATCCATGACTCAGTATAATTCAGCAACTACAATTTCCGCTTGGCTTAAAGAAATTTACGCAGACTCTTTGCAAAACCTCGTCCCCGAGGGAGTCCGCCTAATTAAAATGGTCCAGTTCAAATCTGGCGACAAAGAGATCGGCGACAAGTTTATCCAACCTGTTGTCTTAACCCACGAACACGGTTTCACCGTCGGTTCTGGCGCGTTTTCTTTGAACAACCACATTGCAGCTACTTATGGCGAAGCCCAAGTCACTGGCACTAACCTGTTGCTCCGTACCGCGATCAGCTACGATGCTGCCGCTCGTGCATCGTCTTCCAAAAAGGCTTTCATGAAGTGGTCTGAGCAAGTCGTTGGAAACATGACCAGCTCTTTCACCAAGCGTCTCGAAGTTCTGGCGTTTTACGGCGGTACGAGTCTCGCTAAAATTTCCGCAGTAAGTGACTCTTCAGGAACAAACACGGTCACAGTATCGGCAGCTACCTGGGCAAGCGGTATCTGGGCAGGAGCTGAAGGCGCTGAACTTGACTGTTATTCAGCAACCTCTGGCGGAACACACCGCAGTAACGCGGCCGCACTTGTTATTACGGCTGTAGATCTTGTAGCACACACCATCACTGTTACAGGTGACGCGGGTGACACCGCCGATATCGCTGTTAACGACTTCCTCTTCTATCGTGGTTTCCGTGGTGCTGAAATGACTGGCATTGATAAGATTGTCACCAACACTGGCACCCTCTACAACATCAGCGCGACCGATTATGCGCTCTGGAGCTCTAGCTCTTACTCCGCTGGCAGTGCAGCCCTGTCGATGTCGAAAATTCAATCTGCAGTGGCGCTTGGCGTTGCTAAGGGATTGGACGAAAAGGTCACGGTATTCTGCTCACCAGGAGCATACGCGAACCTTAACAGCGATATGTCGGCACTTCGTCGTATCGACGGAGCACGCAAAGGCGACAACGGCTTCGAGTCCATCACCTACTTCGGTGTCAACGGCGAAATCGAGATCGTTCCATCCATCTACGTTAAAGAGGGCGAAGCATTCTGTCTGCCAGTTAAGCAATTCTGCCGCCTCGGTTCTACCGATGTGACCATGAAGATGCCTGGACAGGAAAGCGACCAACTCGTTCTGCAACTTCCAAGCAACGCTGGATACGAAATGCGCTTGTTCACGGATCAAACCGTGTTCTCACAGCGCCCTAGCTGGGCCGTCAAGGTCACTGGCATCGTAAACGCCTAATCTGTCTCCTTACGTTGATGGAACCTTGTGGGGGGGTTAATACCTTCTGCCTGGTTCCATCTTCGTAAGAACCTAAAATTCAACTTCAAGGAATATTTAAATGGCAACATTTCTAATCACTTTTACGACTCCATCCGCATCCGATGCTACAAATAAGGTGCGCACGGCCGGCGCTAGAGAGCAAGCTAGAGAAATCGCACAGTATCTTGAGGAGCTGGGCAGTGGAAATAAAAAAGCCTCAATCCATGTGCAGACTTCTGCCAGTGACCCCGTATCAGCTTCTGCAACCGCCACGTTGGCCAGCGTAGCTGCAGATGACACAATCACTATTGGTAAAACCACTCTCACAGCCAAAGCGTCTCCATCCGGCGAAGACCAGTTCTCCCAGGCAAGCACCGATACTGCGGATGCTGCTGCACTTGTCGCCAAGATCAACGCACATAGCGTCCTGAGTTTGCTTGTCAGCGCCTCATCAGCACTCGGTGTAGTTACAATCACGTCATTATCTAAGAGTCATCTGGCCAACCACATTGCACTTTCATCCTCCAACGGAACTAGATTAGCAGTAACCGGATCTGGGTATCTCGCGTCTGGTACTGGCGGAGCACAGTCGGCGGCTACTTCTTACTCATTTGGTCAATAATCGGTACGGACGCTAAGCCGGAGATTTAGACAATTCGTAAGAGGGTTAAATGGCAACATCTGTCTCAGTAAATAATACAACCTACTCCGTACCAGCTCGTGGCGACAATACGTGGAGCGGCGCAGCTGGTGTTGACGGTCTTCTAATCGCACTTGCTACCCACACGCTTCAAGTCACTGGCGGAACTTTCACGTTGCAGGCCGAAGTTAACACTGGAGCAACCTATGGCTTCAAACTTCCCTATGTGAAAACCGCCACGGCCAATCCATCTACTACTGGTGTTATCAGGCTGGCCAACAATGAGGGTGCGGGCTGGCGAAATGCCGCAAATAATGCCGATCTACTTCTCCGCGTGAACGCAACCAATATTCTGGAATTCAACGGCAATCCTCTAGTGACGCTGGCTCTCGGAGTAGCTGATACGGCGCTGCGAATGAATGCGGCTGGAACTGCGTATGAGTTTGCAAAGATAGTAAACGCAAACGTAGATAATGCAGCGGCTATTGCATATTCCAAACTAAATCTTGCGACCAGCATAGTTAACGCAGACATTGGTGCAGCGGCTGCAATTGCCTATTCCAAGTTAAACCTCGGAACTAGTATTGTGAATGCCGACATCTCTGCCAGTGCTGCGATTGATTATTCCAAGTTAAACCTAGCGACGAGTATCGTTAACGCAGACATTGGCGCGGCTGCGGCTATTGCACGCTCGAAAATAGCAGCAGGCACGGCTAGTCATGTTGTCATCCACGACGGATCGGGCCTCCTTTCTAGCGAGGCTGCTCTAGCGATCACTAGGGGTGGCACTGGGCAGGCTACTGCCAATGCAGCATTAAACGCGATTCTTCCGACCCAAACCGCCAATCGTCTTTTAAAATCAGATGGCACTAATACTGCTTTTTCACAGGCCGTCCTTACTACGGACGTAAGCGGTACACTTCCGATTGCAAACGGAGGCACTGGGCAAACTGCTGCTAATGCGGCATTTGGCGCTTTGTCTCCTATGACTACCAACGGGGATTTGACGATTAGATCTGGCGGTGTTCCGGCTCGCTTAGGTGTCGGCGTAGATGGTCAGTCTCTTCGAGTCGTGTCGGGCGCTCCAGCTTGGGCAGACGGCGGAGCCGGATCTGGCGAGATAAATTTAATTGATAACCCTTCGGCTTCTAGTAACACAACCGGCTGGACTGCTGCCACAAATCACACTGTAACCAGGCTTACCGCTGGCTCACCGCTTGGCGCTCAGACATCAACGGCTTTCCGCTTCGCTAAGACGGTCGCTGCCTCTACTACAGAGTCTTCTACATCAGGCATCTATTATCCGTTCACGGTTCCGGTTGGACTACGAAACACCCCGCTTAAAATTCAACCATACGTTATCGTCCCTGCTACTGGCGTTTGGCGCGTATCTGTTTATGACGGCACGACTAGGCTTTCTCTGCGATCTGATACGAGCGGGGCAACTACACTTCCCGCAGGCTTCACGGGCAGAGTTCAGCTAGTTTTCGATACCACGGCTTCTTCGGCTTACACGCTGTCATTCACTGAAACTTCAGGCGTTATTTCTGACCTAGACGCTACAAATATCATCGTGGGTCCGGGAATACAGCCACAGGGTGCAGTGGTTGGGCCAAAGGTAGATTTCACCCCTGTTTTTTCATCAACTAGTTTGGGAACTCTCAGCTCCGTAACTGCATCCTACCAAAGGGTGGGGAGCCGACTTAACGTAATGGCTAATTTCAATGCGGGAACGGTCACAAGTTCGACTCTCACAATGATTTTACCAGACAGCCTCACAGTAAATTCCTTGGGACTTGTGGGGAGCTGGCAAAGGGGAAACTCTACCGCTAGTACCAGAAAAAGAGGGGCTATAATTACGGCAGTTATAAATGACTCCGTCGTGTATTTAACTAATGATGACTACACCCAATCAGAAAACCCATTTTCGGGCAGAACAGCCAACAGTATTTTTGTAAGTGCAGATCAAGTCTCGTTAAACTTTTCTGTTGAGATTTCGCAATGGGCTGGCTCCGGCACTGTAAATTTAGGGCAAAACGATGTTGAGTATGCATCTGTTGCGGGAACTTGGGACGCAGATATTTCAACCACTGTATACGGACCTGCTGGCGCTGCTATGGGTACAGGCGGCAATATTACAGCCACAGCGGGCAGAACAAAAACAATCACATGGCAAACGCCTGTGCAAGCTACTGACAGAGTTCAAATCTGGGGTTCAAAAGATCAAGTACAGTGGTTTTTAATAAACGACTCCCAGCTAGGCTCAGCCAATGCCTCGGTTATAAAAAGCCAAGACTCAGTAGGGAATGTTATAGCAGGCGTTTCAGTTAGACCGGGCGCAAGCGTTACTCAATCTGTTGTTCACTTTGCTAGATTTCTTTCAATGGCGAACGACGATAGTCCTACAGTGGACTGGCCAACTTCGTCAGCTTTTTGGGTGGCGACTAAAGGGGCTTCGGGCGCTGTTGTTGGTTATGGCCACGCTACTGCAACTGCTTCGGGGCTTGTTGCGGCAAGTGGCTCGATTGGTACCACAAGACTCGGCGGCCAAAGTGGATACGGCTCAACCAACACACACATTAGACGATTCTCCACGGTTATAACAAACACCTCTACGGACGTAACAATCACGCAGTCAGCAGCAAACGGTGATTCTTTTACTATCGGAAGAGCGGGCCTGTATTCGATCAGCTATACCGACGCGTGCAGTGCTAGCTGTAACATGGGGATCAGTAGAAATAGCGCTCAATTGACAACCAGCATTGCAGCGATAACGCAAGCTGACAGACTGTTTTTAATGTCTCCTACTGGTAACGACCTATTTTTAACGGGGTCAATCATAATTTATCTAGCGGCTGGTGACGTGCTTAGAGCGCATGGGGATGCAACTTCTGCGGCGACTAGCACCACAAGGACACAGCTAACGATACAGAGAATCTATTAACAGCAGCAACCTACATCACGTTTAAACTAAGGAGATATAAATGTTAGACGCAAAAGCAAAGATTCTAGAACATATTATGGACATGTGCGACGGAGCCATGGTCAAAAAGGCGCAGAGCAAGAAGGCTCCAGCCATCGCAGCTATTTCCATTGAAGCCGAGAAGCCAGAGCAGCTCGATGAGGAAGAACGCAAAGAGGAACCAGAAATCAGCGAAGATGATCTCAAAGCACTACTGTCCCAGCTTGGGAGCTAATCCATGTCAGAGTCCTTCACAACTGAAGAGCTGCTGTCCGACATAAAGCAGCGTGCAATGGTCCCTACCGACCAGACCACATTTACTTCGTCTGATCTGCTGCGTTTTGCTACAGATGAGCTGCGTATGGCGTTACTGCCAACGCTTCTTGCTGAACGTGAGGAATTTTACCTTTCCGAAACAGGCGCAACTCAGTCTATAGTCGCATCGCAGGCTGCGTACCAAATACCGGCGCGAGCTGTAGGACAAATGCTGCGCGACGTGTTGTTGGTAGACAGTGACAGCAGAGTGTACAATCTTAAGCGTATCGAATATGACGAGATACCCAACTATCAGTTTTCTGGAACTGGCACTCCCGAATTTTTCTGCTTGCGCAACAACAAAATTGTACTGTTTCCTACACCCAGCACTACAGCTGCGTCTGCCTATGATCTACTTACTCCGTACTACACTCGCCCATCAAAACTCATCGAAGTAACTGCTGCGGCGCAAGTCGCGTCGATGGCAGGAAGCACTGTAACGGTAACTTCACTTCCGTCAACCATAGCTAACGGTGCCTCAATCGACTTTATTCGTGACACAGGTGGGTTTGAATGTCTCGCCATTGATCAGACTATAACTGGTGTGGCAGGAACTGTGCTGACATTTGCCAGTGTGCCAACTGATTTAACGGTAGGCGATTGGGTCGCACTTGCTGGCCAGTCCCCTATCCCTCAACTTCCAGCTGAACTACATCCATTATTGGCCGAGCGTGTTGCACGCAAAGTTATGAAATCAATCGGCGACATAAACGGCGTCAAGATGTCCGATCAAATAATCGCAGAAATGACAGACGGCGCATCTAAAATGACAAGCCCGCGTGTTCACGGCGAATCAAAACGAGTCGTAAGCCGAATTTTTTGGCGGTAATAAATGGCACAATCTTTAATTACAAAGGCCACAGGGCTACACACTCATCCATCTAGTATCAGCTCGGTACCGGATGGAGCACTTGTTGTTGCAGATAACGTAAACATAGATCGCGAGGGATTAATAACCCCACGTCGCGGATTTGATCGTCTAGCATTCGGGCTGTCTAACTCTCTTTTTCGTACTAATGTAATATCCACTTATCAATCTGCACTTATCGCGCACTACTCCACAAATTTACTTGCGTACTACAGCAATTCTACCGGATGGACTGCTTACTCTGGTACATATAGTCCCGCAGACCCAAACTACAAGGTGAGATTTGCGCAGTCCAACCAGAACTTGTACTTCACATCATCGTCCGGCCCCAAAAAGCTAGACTCAGTTACTGCAACAGTCAAAGCGTCGGGCGCGGTTCAGGCGTTATCTTTAAGTGGTGTTACTACGGGATCTAGTGGGTTTCTTACCCAAGGATTTAAAGTAGCTTATCGCTTATTGTGGTACTACAAGGACGCCAATAACAACTTCATTTACGGTGCCCCTTCCGAAAGAGCCGTTGTTACAAACATCATCGCCACTGCAGCAAGTAGGGACATTTCGTTATCAGTCACTACCCCTCCAGGAGTAGATACCACTTGGTTCTACCAGCTGTACCGCTCCGCCGAATATCCAGAAGAAGGAACCGAACCTAACGACGAGCTGCAGCTTGTGTTTGAGGCCACTTATGTTTCTGGCGCAACATTTACTATCGTAGACAACACGCCGGACGATTTGCGCGGAGCCACGATTTATACAGCGTCTTCACAGGAAGGTATCGTAGCCGCAAATACACAGCCCCCACTTGCAACCGATATTGCTGTATTCAAGGGCGCTATGTTCTATGCCAACGTTACAAGCAAACACAGAATGTTCATATCACTTCTCGCAGTTGGCGGTTCATCGGGTCTAGCTGCGGACGATACTGTTACATTAGCCGGTACCACATATACAGCAAAGGCATCGGAGACTGTAGGGTCTGGATTCTTTCAGGTGACTACATCAGGAAGTGCGTCACAGAATATCTCTGACACGGCCAGAAGTCTTGTAAAAGTTATCAATCAATATTCGTCTAATACATCTATTTACGCTTACTATAGGTCCGGCCCCGATGATCTACCAGGCAAGATTCTACTAGAAGCCCGCGAAGTCGGAGCAGATGCCTTTTACGCCATCAGCTCCAGAGCGACGTGCTGGTCCCCAAGACTTCCTACATCGGGTACCTCCATTGTGTCTTCTAATGACCGCTATAAGCACGGCGTGTTCTTCAGCAAAGCCCTACAGCCGGAGTCTGTACCGATCAGTAACTTCTTCCTAATCGGATCAGCCGACAAGGAGATCGTGCGTATTATTCCGTTACGTGACTCCCTGTTTGTTTTAAAAGAGGACGGCATATTCCGCGTGTCCGGCGAAGCAGGCTCGTTTCGTGTTGACCCGTTTGATAGCACCGCAAAGATCATCGGAGCAGACACAGCAGTTACGCTAAACAATCAGATTTATTGCCTGACAGACCAAGGTGTCGTGTCAATTACCGAAACTGGCGTATCAGTAATTTCACGACCAATCGAAAAAACGCTGCTGGAAGTTTTCGGAATCAGTCTTGCCGATGTTAAGGCGTATAGCTTTGCTGTTGGATACGAGACGGAACGAAAATACATCCTATCTACCATTACTACTGTAGGGGATACATCGGCGTCTCAACAGTTTGTTTTTAACACGTTTACAAATACCTGGACTCGGTGGACCATTTCGTCAACATGCATGGTAGTTAATGGAGAAGATGACAAGCTGTATGTTGGCGACAGTGCGTCTAACTTCGTCAACAAAGAGCTGAAAAACTACACTTTCCGCGACCACGTAGATTACGGGCTTTCGTCTACTATCAGCGCATACGACTCCGCCACTAAAACCATTACTCTATCCAACAGTGACCAGGTAGATGTTGGGGACGTCGTGTATCAATCCACATCAATATACGCGGTGGTATCTGCCAGAGATTCTGTAGCAGGAACTGTAACAGTGTCAATCGACGCCCCATTTACAGCCGCAGCTGCAACCATTTACAAAGCCATAGACTGCAAGATTAAGTGGGTACCTATCACAGGCGGAAATCCTGGCGAGCTGAAGCACTTTCGCGAATCCAGCCTATTGTTCAACACAGATTTCGTGGAAACAGCCGAGATCCTATTTAGCTCTGAGCTGTCGGCGTCCACCAACATCGTTACCCTTACCGGTACTGCCGTTGGCCTGTGGGGGTTATTTGGTTGGGGAGATGTGCCGTGGGGTGGCTCACAGAAAGCGCGTCCTATACGTACTTACGTCCCACAGCAGAAGCAGCGGTGTACGCAGCTGAGTATAGAGTTCAACCACCAGATAGGCTACTCCAGTTTCGAGCTGGCTGGTATTTCTGTCGTCTGGAACGCAGGCACAGAAAAGATCATGAGATAATATGGCAGCATTACCACCACTAAAACGTATTACCGCCGAAGATTTCTCGGAGCAGATAAGCTGGATAGCCAAGCTACTGCAGCCGCTTAACGTGTTCTTTGACTCTGTTTATTCGGCGTTAAACAAGAACCTGACATTCGCCGACAACTTTAAGGCAATGGTAAAAACGGTTGTTGTTGATAATACGCAGGCCACATTTACGCCCATTAAAATATCGTCCACTATCGGACGTCCTGCTGGTGTGTGGGCAGTCAGCGTAAGAGATCGTGCAGGTAATTCGCAGGTTCTAGGCGGCGGCGGGACAGTTAGCTGGGGATACGAGAACGGCCAGATTCTGATAAACGCTATAAGTGGGCTAACTACGCTCTCCAGCGGTACTACTACCAACACAAGCGCGACTCTATCCAACGTCACCAACGCTAATCATCTTCTTATCGGTCAGTCCGTTGCAGGTACCGGAATACCGACAAATACAAAAATATCATCAATTTCAGGGTCTTCCGTCATTATGACAAACGCGGCCACTGCATCGGCATCAGGGGTTTTACTGGTATTTAGTGGTAAATCGTATGATCTGACTTTCATCGCCGTCGCTGGTTAATCAGTATAAGTAGAGGAGTTTTATGGCTTTCTTACCAATGTCCCAGCAAGAACTGGACGCACAAAAAGCAAAAGATCAGGCTGGAGGCTCCCAGACCCAAGAACAAACACTATCGTCTGGTAGTGGGTTTGCTGCGGGTACTGGTGCAGGCGGACAGGCTGCTGGTAAATCTGCGCCTGCTACTGGTGGATTCACCAACCTCCAAGACTATCTAGGTGCTAACGAGGGCGAGAATGCTGTAAATACGGCTGCAGCTGCCGGTAATAACGTAAGAGAGTCAGTAGATAAATTCAAATCCTCTGCTGCAGATGCAATTACCGATGTAAGTGGAAGAGCCTCGGGCGCTACTATACGAGACGATGCCGATGCAAGAGAAAAAACCAAGGGTGATATAGCAGGTGCTATCAACAACAACGCTTCACGCACTAAAATAGATTATAGTCGCAGCACCTATTCAGGCCCTTCAGAGGATTCAGCAGCAGACGACTACACATCTGCAGTAACTGGAGACTACAATAAGGCTACAGCGAAAGTTGAAGCACTGAAGTCTTTTGGCGGTCGCGGTGAAATTTTAAAAGAAGTATATTCTAAGCCCAATCGTTCCTACGACAAAGGTGAGCGAAGACTAGATAACTTCATTCTCGGTTCGTCCGCTGCCGGTAAGAACATGCTTGATGATCAGGCACTAGCCAACGCTAATTTAAGCGTTACTAGAGACGAAGGACTTGCAGATTCGGTTTCTGCGGTAAAACGGGCAATCGACACATCGCAGGCTACTAATAACTCGTGGAACAGTATGTTGGGAACTGGCGCAGATGCGTCTAAGGCAGCACACAAGACTGCAACCGAAGGTGCTACAGCTGCCAACGCAAAGGCAGCAGCCGATTTCACTAAACTGGAATCAGACCTGAGCACTACTCCAGGACAGATAAGTTTCTTAGCAAATCAGATTCTTAGTACTCTTCCTGACACAATGGACGCACCTCAGCAAGCATTCGGTCAAGCACAGGCAATGGTCGAAAAGGGCTTTGATTTCTCACAAATTCTCAGCAACGCCACACCCAAGTTAGCATCTGCATCTACCCTTATGACGGCCCCGGAGAGTGCAAACTATGCGGCGCTACAGAGTTATTTGGGCGGTGAGGGATGGGATGCTGGATTTAATCCCGACGCGGAAAAGGGAATTCAATCTTATACTCCAGACGCAGCCGCTATACGTGGATTGGCAGACGCAGAAACCGCGCGCTACAGTGAGGAGAGTCGTATCGAAAACCAGGCTCGAAGGGCACAATGGGCTGCAGAACGTGCGGAAGAAAGACGTAGAGCTGCTGAGTTGCGTAAGATATTTGACGACGCTGTAAAAGGAATCTTCCCCGAACCATCCAAAACTAATAACATTTTAATGTCTCAAGAAGACGCAGAAGCGGCGAGAGAGAGATATGCATATAGACCACCACCACCACCACCCCCAGAAAGTAATGTTGACTTAACTGTTGGCGGCTATAACCCGTATAACCCGATTTTACCCTAAAGAATAATGATCAAGCAACTTCTTATACACGGAGAATCTGTATGGCTGGAATAATGGACGCAGCTGATGGAGTGCTGTTTGGCGGTGCCAACAAAAATAAAGCACAGGATAAATTAGAAGAAGCACGTCGCCTGTACGGAGACCTCCCGTTACCAGAACTGGAGAGATTACTGCTACAGGGCGACACCTACGTAGGAGACGTGACCGCCCCAGTTATCGATGCACCCGAAAGGCTTCAGGCACATACCGTTGAAGCAGCTACGCAGGGTAACACTGAGATGAGCAACATCAGCGTCGATCCTCGTCTTAAGGCCGCCCAGCTTAACGCCCTCAGCCAGATGCAGGAAATAGGCAGCAACGGTGGTATGAATCTCGCTGATAAAGCAAATCTATCTCGAATTCAATCCGAGACATCTCAAGCAGACAGAGGCAGGCGCGATGCCGTGCTTCAGAATATGAATGCACGAGGTATGGGCGGGTCTGGTGCAGAGTTAATGGCACAGCTTCAGAGTTCACAGGCCGCTACAGATAGAAGTTCTCAGGCAGGATTAGATGTCGCCGCTCAGGCACAATCAAGAGCACTACAGGCTATGATGCAAAGTGGACAGATGGGCGGAGAAATGCGCGGACAAGAATTTGGTGAGCAGGCCAAAATAGCTTCCGCACAAGATGCCATTAACAACTTTAATACCGGAACCACAAACAACACACGCCAATTCAATGCAGGACAGCAAACGGGAGCTGATAAATTCAACATTGGTAACGCCTATGATGCCACCAAGACAAACGCAGCCACTGGATTTAACGCAGCATTGAGTAACAGAGATGTGAGGCAGAATGTATCCAACTCTGGTACATCGGCGGCCAACGCGTCTCAACAGTATAACGTGACAGCACTACCTCAGAAGAATTTCGACAACGCGAAATCCAAGGTTGACGGACAGGTAGATATTATTTCTAAGCAGGCCGATCTATTACAGAAAGAGTTCGACACCGAAGAAACCAAGAGAGGCGTGGTTAAAGGCGCTATAATAGGAGCTGGTACCAAGGCAGCAACGGGGGGAATGGGATGAGCGAATATGACCAATATGACGATGAAGAACAGGACGATGAGAGTCTAGGTATGCCTGCGTTAGTTCCTGCTCGCCTTCCCGCAGGCGCACCACCTAAACCTACAGGTAGTTCGACTTACACACCAAAAGGCCCGACCACGTTAAGTGATGAAGAGTTGGCTTTAGTTCGCGGCAAGATTGCAGAACGCTACACCAATCCGGCTGATTACGACTCGTCTGTAAAGGCAGCTGAATCCTCAGCCAGAAACAAAACTACCATGTCGCACCTAGCCGAAGGACTGGAGAGTGTTGCAAGTGCTGGCGCTATCGCAAGAGGACACAAAGTAAATAGCGCGGGCTGGGAATCTTTTAGACAGGGTTTGAGCGAACCTGCAGTCAATGCACGTAAAGATGCAGAGACTAGTCGGAAAAGAGACGAGGCCATGCGTCCAAGCGATCCAGGAAGCCCCGAGTCGCAACGAGCACGCGAGTTATGGGGAGCAGTATATAAAGAAGCTTACGGCGGTAAATTACCGGCTGGGTTTGAGGGACTGTCTGCGGCTGACCTATCTAAGGGCAATAAGTCTGTGGACAGCATGCTTCGTGGTGTGCGTGAGCAAGATAAGATGGGATTCCAGGATCAGCAAGCTGGCAGGAAGATAGATGCCACAACTGCAGCCAACACCATTAAGGAAAACAAGACAGATGCAAGAGCGGCTGAGTCGCGCGCGCTAACTGGAAAAATGCATAAGGAGCGCATAGACCAAAAAGGCGACATAGACGCAAAAAACCGAGCAATAGGAATCGCAGAAATCGCCGTCAAAGGCTATATGCCAGCAGATCCAAACTCATTCAGAATGCAACCAACTGAGGCAAAAAAACTCAGAGATGTACAAGCAGTGAACTTAGATATTAACGCTGGATTAAATACCCTTGAGGGTCTGTACGAAAATAACGACGGCCTCGACATTCTACCAACAGAGAAGAGAGATTTGGCCGCTGCAGTTGCTGCCAGATTGTTTATTCGTGTAGGTACCTCGGATGTTCGCGGTGCTCTCCAAAAAGCCGAGATTGATTTCGTTTCTAAGTACATGCCAGAGGGAACTAGTGAGGCAGCCGTTAAAGATAATCTATCGTCTCTGTTTCAGAAGTGGAACTCATCCGGTTCCGAGGGCGCCGCAGCCCAGAGTATGTTTATGAACAGGTTACGTGCTCTTCGCGCAGGCACTAACGACAACTTTAACAACTTAATCAAAACTTACAATTTAGTACCAAATCCAGACGATGTGATGGAGGTTGACGACAGAGGATTTACTAAGGAACTAGAAGGCGGACAAAAATCAGCCGCAAAATCAGCAACGCCAGGTACTCCCAGCAGCATCAAGAAAACTAACGCCGCTGTATCGGCCTACATCAATAAAAATATGGAAGCCCTCAAGCAGGCCGGTATTGATCCGTCAAACTTAGCTGCAGTTAAAGCGGCGCTAAAGAAATCAAATCCGAACTTCTTATTCGAGGATTAAATGTCAGAATTTAAACTGCCACCTATGGACGACGATGAAGTCGATGCTATGGCGCTCCCTCCGATGGATGATGAGCCACCAGCCGCCGAACCTGAAAAGGGTTATGGGCTGAAGGATCTTGGCAAAGACGTAATTGACGCTGTTCCATTCCTACCCAACGACATGGATTTTGGCGGGGCACTTGATGCGTTCTCGTCTAGTATGTCTAATATCCCTCTCGTATCTCCTGCTATCCGCAACACAGGAAAGAGCATGGTCGCCGGTTCGCAGGCGCTAAAAGATCGTGTTCTTGGTAAGGAGAAGGATCTTGGCGCAGCATTCGGTAAACGTTTAAACGAATATGACGACAGAGAAGAATCCCAAGAGAAAATCGACGCAGGCAAAAGAAAAAATCATCCCACAGCAGCTTTAATGGGGTCCGTAGCACAGATGGGGGTTATGCCAGCTACTGCTGTTAAAGCAGGAGCAACGCTGGGAAGTAAGGTACTGGCTGGTGGTGTAAACACAGGTATTACTGCTTCGGCGGCATACGCGGATGCTATTGGCAGGGGCGCGTCCAACGAGGAGGCCATGACAGCGGCTAAGTCTGCAGCTGCATTTTCTGGTATTCTAAGTTCGTTACCTCCTGCAGTACACGCGGCCAAGACTGTTGGAGCAGGCGCTAAACAATTTGCCAGAAACCGCGCAATTAAATCACTAGATCCTATTTTATCTCAGCAAGAATTACTCAACAACAAAGGCATTACCGATAAGCTTGCCGATGAGTTACTGGATAGCGGAGTAGTAAAGTTTGGTTCGTCTGTCGATGGGATGTTACCACGTGTAGAAAAGGTGCTAGGTGATAAGGGGCGACGCATAGGCGCAATTCGCGACGAGGCCGACAAGGTAATAAACGCTAACCAAAGCGAGAAGATAGATTTGGGCCGCCTGTTAAAAAAGGCAGATATTCAGCAGGGACTCGCATCCGATTCTAACCTTCCAGCTCAGCGGGCAGCCCGTGCTTATACAAAAAATGCAGAGGCATTCAACAATACGCCACGACGAAATATCGAGCAGGTTCAGCAGGAAATAGAATCCTTAAACCAGCAGATCCCGTTCAAACAGGCGTATGCCGAAAGATCACCTGATAAGCAGATATTGACTGACTTACGTGCAGACCTTCAGGAGGGAGTTAGTGACAAGATCTCTTCCTTGCTGCCAGAACGTGCTGCCGAATATAAACAGAATATGAGTTCGTTCCCACTATTTAAGGGCGCAGAAGAAATACTCTCAAAATCATCGGCCAGACAGGCACGCAACGGAGATTTTGGATTTAGGGATTTGATGGCGGCAGGTATTCCTAAAGGTGGGGACGCTGCTGGGTCGCTTACAGCTATTGCGTCTAAGCTTGCACGCGAACGCGGTAATTCGTCGCTGGCTGCGTCGTCTAACATGGTGGCTAAGGTTCTTGGGAGCGATCCTTCTAAACTAGGACCGTTCGCATCTATTCTACAAAAAGCATCAGAACGTGGGCCGCTAGGCGTTCTGACTGCGCACAAAATACTGATGAAAGAGGACGAGCAGTACAGATCTATGGTTGGCACGTTACCGGAGATGGGCGATGAATGATGATTTTTCAAATTTGGTTATATCGCGGTTAGATAGCATCGATGATTCCATCAAGGGGATTTATCGCCACGCTGCAAGTACAGACGTAACGCTGGCTAAGCAATCAGTTTTGCTTGACGAGCACATCCGGCGAACTCATTTGTTGGAGATGGCGATGTTACAGGAAGCCAAGAACAGTTCTGCTGCAATATCCCCCGTAAAGAAACATGTCGAGGGTATGCATTTTCTGCTTAAGGCGGTGGGTGCTTTGGCTGCTATAGTGGGGCTGGTTACTGGTATATATAAGTTATTGGGTCTGAATTAGTGCATATAAGCATCTTTATCCTGCATTTAAGGTGCGTATATGTATACTTATTGGCGGTCCCAGCAGGAATCGAACCTGCATTTAAGTGTTAGGAACACCTTGTTCTGTCCGTTGAACTATGGAACCATCCCCTATCCTACGTCATCAAAATCCGCTTCGGCAACAATTTTATCAATCTGATCTGGCTGTCTCGTATATAACATCGTGGTAGACAATTCTGCGTGACGCATATGACTCTGAAGCAACAGAGGATCTAGTGCGATAACGCGGCCAAGGTACAGACAGCTGGCACGGCGAAGATCATGAGCGGTTACATTTAAGGGCTTTTGGATATACTTTCTGTGGATGCCGTACAGCTGATCGCGTGTCATCCTAAGCAGTTTGCCAGGTAGGCACACTTTCAAAATAGCGCCTATCAACAAAGCAGCATCCTTTCGCCAAACGTTTACTGTACCAAATCGGTAGTCATTTTTTGGCAGCACTTCCTCGCCAGACGATATCAACGCCTTGTTGATAATCACACTCAACCGCGACCCAAGACCATACTTAGTCAGTCCTGCCACAGTTCTAGTACGCTTTATTGCGACATTCCCAGTCAGAAAATCCTCTCTGTGAAGGACGTAAGTCTCGCTGGGGGACAATGAGCAAAAGTAACCCAGCAACAACATCAGTGCCGCATGATTATGCCCCGCCTCATGAAGAAGGCGTGCGTGCGACATCACGGTATCCGGTTCCAGTGCGACCTTTAGTGGTGTTGGTCGGCGTCCCCGTTTAGCTGGTATTCGGATAACCCACGGATGATTTAGTATCCCATATTGTTGAAGGTACTCGCCAAATCTGCGCATTAACCAACAAATGCGTTTGACCTGATCTAGCGACAGCCGCTCCCTACCCCTAAGATGGACCACAAGCCCCGGCATTAGTGTGTGCCACCGACGTGGGTTCTTCTCTTGATGAGCAACCAAGAAGTACTCTAGAATGTGTCGTCGGAACAGATTGTCCTGACTTCTTGCTGTCGTGGCGCTGATATCCCTTAGTGCTTTATGGTCTGCTTGGAAGGCTGCCCATAAGGTGGTAAGTTCGTCACTCTTTTTGAGTAGAGTACGCTGGGTTCTGTCTATCACGACTCCGTTAGCTGCCTCCCATTTCTCCACCCATGCCGTGATGTCGGCATCAGCCATGTCGTCTAGAATACGCGTCAATCTTCGGGGTACCTGTTTCTGGCGTCCCTCCACATTGTCGAAATAATAGACAGTTATCTTGTTTGAATTACGTCTGCGTGAAAAAAATGCCATGAAACCCCCTAGCTGAGGGTATATCGGCCACTCTATCCAAGACTTGAATTCGCTCTATCCAACCGACCATAATCTCTGTAATTACAGTCGGTCAGATGGAGCCCCAAATATCTTAGGAAGGGCTTGTTATATCCATTCCAGCAGAGGGAACCTAGCAGGCGTGAGGTGTTTAAGCAACAGGCTTAAACCAGTCTGGTCGTAACTTGCGGATCTCGGCGGAGAGCTCTGCGTCGTAGCTGCCTTGGCTCTTGGACGTGTATCTCCTCAGCGCCGTACCTAGTGGGGTTTTCTTGTGCGGTTTATCCGCGCCAGCTCTAGCCATCTCCAGTAGAGTAAGCTTGGTGGCATCAGCGCCAGCAGACTTCGAAACAAACCAACCCGGAGCTACTGCTCTGATCTCGGTACCGAACTCGGAGTCGTAGCAGCTGCTGCTTGGGGTCGTGTAGCTCTTCAGCTTCCAACCTAGTGGAGTGCTGTAGTGTGGTCTGTCGGCACCAGATCTAGCCATATCCAGCAGAACAAGCTTGGTGGCATCGGCGGCGGTACCTGCGGGAAC
>Ga0163151_10002443_pt1 | contig 28684 bp, 26 predicted proteins | sample OliLakLV19MP5IB2_FD_145596 | JGI IMG/M metagenome (GOLD analysis project Ga0163151, IMG submission 145596) | Freshwater microbial mat bacterial communities from Lake Vanda, McMurdo Dry Valleys, Antarctica - Oligotrophic Lake LV.19.MP5.IB-2 | ecosystem: Environmental > Aquatic > Freshwater >...
ATTCAAAGTGGTCATTGATCCGGAGAGCAACAAATTAATTTCCGGTTCACTTGTCGACTACAAAGATGAATCTGGCGCGGAAGGGTTTTCCGTCCAGAGCCCCCATGTCAAAAAGTCCTGCGGGTGTGAAAAGTAATTTGAGAACAGGGGAGTTTTGATATGTCAGCCGACATGAGACCAACCAAAATAACTTTGCCAGCCGAGGTGGAAGAGGAGCTTGATCGGTTTGAAGAGAACATCAAAGCTCTTCGAGCCGGACAGATGGACCCCAATGAGTTTAAAAAGTTTCGTCTGAACAACGGCGTCTACGGCATTCGGGGTGAAACGAATCTCCATATGATCCGAATCAAGTGTAAATATGGAGAACTGAATTCGGATCAACTTGAGACTCTCGCCGAACTGGCTGAAAAGTTCACCCGCCTCAAAGTGGGACACGTGACCACCCGTCAAGCCGTCCAGGTTCACCATGTTCATTTGGACAATGTCCCCACGGTTCTTCGAATGCTGAACGATTGCGGACTCACCACGCGAGAGGCCTGCGGAAACACGGTTCGCAATGTGACCGCCACACCGTATGCGGGCCTCCTTCCCGATGAGGCCTTCGATGTTCAACCCTACGCTGAGGCCATCTTCAATCATTACCTCCGCAATCCCATCTGCCAAAACTTCCCTCGAAAATTCAAAATCGCGTTCCATGGCGGGAGCGCCCAAGACATCGCCTACACCGCGATTCATGACATTGGTTTTGTGGCGGCCAAAAGGGTTGTGAATGGAAAAGAAGAAAAGGGCTTCCGTGTTTACGTGGGGGGTGGCCTCGGAGCCACGCCCGCGTTGGCAATTCGTCTAGAAGAATTCACGCCGGTCGCAGACTTTTTTCCGACGGCCGATGCCATCGTCCATATTTTTGATCGTCACGGTGATCGCAAAGACAAGTTCCATGCCCGTCTCAAATTTGTCGTAAAGAAATTTGGAGAAGAGGCCTTCCGCAAAATGGTGTTTGAAGAGAGGATGGCGGTCCGGGCCACCCGGGCCGGTGGATGGAAATGGGTTTTGCCCGAAGAAAAACCTCAAGAACCACCTCTTTTAACGGACCAGTTCAGCGTCAATAGAAAAGCCGAGCCTGATTTTGAACTGTGGCGCCAAACCAATGTGATGGCCCAAAAACAGAAGGGATTTTCCTTGGCCATTGTGGTATTGAAGTTGGGTGATATTTTCGTCCCCCAAATGAGAGATTTGGCTCGCATTGCCCGGAACTACACGGGCGGCCGGATGCGGACCATGGTTCAGCAAAACATTCTTCTCCCGTGGATCAAAAATGAACACTTGGCGGCGCTCCACGCTGAACTGAAAGCCGTGGGACTCGGCACCGCCGGGGCGCTTCGGCTTTCGGACATCACCCGTTGCCCCGGTTCTGACACCTGTCAGATTGCCGTTACCAAATCTCGGGGCTTGGCTTCAGCCATTGGCGAACTTTTCATAAACGGCTTGGCCGCGGATATGGACATGAAAGATCTTCACATCAAAATTTCCGGATGCACCAACTCATGTGGTCAACACCATATTGGGAACATCGGCTTCTTTGGGACTTATCGAAAGGTGAACGGGCATGAAGTGCCTCACTATCAGCTCCTCATTGGAGGAGATATTCGGGAAGGGTTTGCTAAATTTGGGCAGGCTATTGCGGCGATTCCCGCCAAACGCACCCCCGACGTCGTGAAGCATCTCATCACGCTCTATAAGATCGAGAAGCAAGGTGAAGAGCGGTTTGTCGAAACCATGGACCGGCTTGGGAAAGCTCGTCTGAAGGAAGAGGTGGAACCGTTTCGATTGCTGCCGCCTTTTGAGGAGGCGCCGGAGCTCTATTACGAGTGGGAGGAACATTCCGAATTCAAAGCGAAGGTGGGACAGGGAGAGTGCGCTGCGTAGGGATTGACTTCTTTGATGGAGACGCAAGTCCTTCCGACCATGGGTTCGTGCGATTTCGCCCGCTATTATCACGATCGCACCAAACACCACCATTCCCGCTATGCGCATTCCCTGGGATACATGGATTGGAATACGCAGCCAGATCCACTTCGACTGCCCAGCCAAGACCTGACCCCTTCTGTGAACGCAAAAAGGAGCATACGCGTATGGAGAAGGGTAACGAAAGAGGGACGGGGCCAACGCCCGGTTAGCGCATCGCTATTGTAATTGGGCTCGTTCCAGAAAAGATTGACTGGACACTTTTTGGACACACCATGGTCAAAGTGCTTGAATCACAACAAGCGGACCACCCTTGGGGTGGGTGAGGTCGCGGGTTCAATTCCCGCCGCTCCGATTCCTCTTCTGATTCCTTCATGAAACGCCTTCCGTCTCTTTCCCATTCGGATTTTCCGGCGGAAAACGCCCCGCAAAGAAAGCCCAAGTAAACCGGCACGCGCCTCTGTATTTTAATAGGGTGAACGTAAAATTCGGAGCCCTGTATGGTTTCAAAGTGGTCGCCTCCGCAGGATCGTTTGGATTCATCGAAGAAGCCCACTCCTTCCACAGATGGTGGTGCCGCTAAGAAAGACCCGCCAGTCTCCACCACACCTACAACCGCGAACCAGACCTTCCCCGTCCAGCCCAAGAAAAAAGAAGGGCTCGGTCGTTTTCATGTCGTCGGCATTGGCGCGTCTGCGGGGGGCTTGGAAGCCTTCAAGCGTCTGCTCGCGCAGCTTCCGGTCGACAGCGGCATGGCTTATGTCCTCATCCAGCATCTCGATCCCACTCACGAAAGCCACCTGAGCGAAATCCTTTCGCGGGTTACCCGAATTCCTGTTCATGAGGTCACCAAGAAAGTCCGCCTGAAACCCAATCACATTTACGTGATTCCCGCTGAAATGGACCTGGATATCCTCGATGGAAGCCTGTCTTTGATCCCGCGGACGAACATCCTCGGCATGCACATGCCGATCGACAGCTTCTTTCGTTCCCTGGCGAAGATCCAGCAGGGGGGATCGATCGCGATTGTCTTGTCCGGGACGGGCTCGGATGGAACGCTGGGCGTTCAGGATATCCATGGTAGTGGCGGCATCGTGTCGGTCCAGGACCCCGCCTCAGCCAAGTTCGACGGCATGCCTCGATCCGCCATTGCCACGGGGTGCGCGCAATTCATTCTGTCCCCGGAAGGGATTGCCGAAGAACTGGCCAAAATTGGGAAACGGCCCTATGTGCCGGGAGAATCGCTGGCAGATCAGGAGATCCCGCTTCCCTCGATCGAACGGGAGACCGATACCATTTTTGGCCTGTTGAGAACCAAAACCGGCGTCGACTTCGGCTCGTACAAGCGAGCCACGTTGAATCGCCGGATTCATCGACGGATGCAGCTCAAAGGGATTGAGCACCTTCCGGACTACGTTTCCTTTCTTAAAACGAATCCCGCCGAAATTGATGATCTTTACAACGACATTCTTATCAAGGTTACGAGGTTCTTCCGCGACACCGAAACGTTCGAGGTTCTGAAAAACCAGGTGTTCGGCCCCATGATCCAGAACAAGCAGGCAAAAGCCCCTATCCGGGTCTGGGTGCCCGCCTGCTGCACGGGAGAAGAGGCTTACTCGCTGGCCATCGCCCTGCTGGAATTTCTGGGCGACGCGGCAAGCCAGACGCCCCTCCAGATTTTCGGTACCGACATCAGCGGACAGGCCATCGAGAGGGCCCGCGCCGGCCTTTACCCCAAAAACATCGAAGCCGACGTTTCGCCCGAGCGGCTTCGCCGGTTTTTCTCCGAGAGCAACGGGGCCTACCAGATCAACAAGTCCCTTCGCGAGTTGTGCGTTTTCGCGAAGCAAAACATCGTCAAGGACCCGCCCTTCTCACGGGTCGATCTCATCAGCTGCCGAAACGTGCTGATCTACCTGAGCGCTGATCTTCAGAAGAGAATCATGCCGACTTTTCATTTCGCTCTGAACCCGCAGGGGCGGCTCCTGCTCGGTTCCTCCGAAACCATCGGCGCCTTCACCGATCTCTTCGCCGTGGAAGACCGGCATCACCGGATCTTCGCCAAAAACACCCTTGTTCGCTCGAGACTGGCCCTCGACTTCACCCCCGAGCCCTACGGAGGGGAAGTACCAGCGGAAAAGGCGGCAAACGCGGCTCCCCAGGTCCGGCCTCGTCCCACCGTCCACAAGGAATTCGACCGCGCGCTACTGGACCGATACGCCCCGGTGGGCGTGGTGGTGAACGAGAGCATGGACGTCCTTCAGTTCCGTGGAGACACCACCCCTTACCTGCTTCACCCGTCGGGCGACGTGACGTTCAATCTCTTCCGCCTGCTGCGCGAAGGGATCATAGTGGGAGTGAACAACGCAATTCAGGAGGCGAGAAGGACCAACCGTCCGGTTGAAAGGTCCGGACTGACGATCCTGTACGAGGGTGGAATCAAACATTTTTCTCTCGAAGTACTTCCCATCAAGATTCCGCTTTCATCCGAGCGGTGCTGGGGCGTCATGTTTCGGGAAGTGTTGCCGAGAGCCGAGGACAAAAAGGAGATTTCGGAGAAGACCGCTCCCGACAAACAGGAATCGGACGAACATCAATGGCAGCAGGAGATGGCGTCGGCCAAGACCTATCTCGAGTCCGTGATTGAAGAAAAGGAGGCCGCTTTCGAGGAGCTTCAGTCGGCCAACGAAGAAATCCTTTCCAGCAATGAGGAATTTCAGAGCGTCAACGAAGAGATGCAGACGGCCAAGGAAGAGCTTCAGTCGACCAACGAGGAGCTCACCACCGTCAACGACGAGCTTCGCCACTCCAATGCGGAGACGATCAAACTCGTCGATGACCTCAATAATATCCTCGACAGCGTCAACATTCCCATCGTGATGGTCGGCAACGACCTGCGGATCCGGCGGTTCACGTCCGAGGCCGGCCATGTGCTGCACCTGCTTTCCACCGACGTGGGGCGCCCCCTTCGGGACTTCAACACGTCCCTGGACCTGATGGCGCTCGAGAAATTCGTCCTTGACTCGATCGACACGGTGTCGACCAAGGAACAGCGCATCACGAACGGGGAAAAGCTCTGGTACTCGGTCCGGATCCGGCCTTACAAAACGGCCGACGGCAAGATCGATGGGGCGGTCATCACGCTCATCGATATCGAAAGCATGAAACGAACCGAGGAGAAAATCCTCAAGGCGAGGGACGCGGCGGAGAATATTCTCAACACCGTTCGGGAGCCGCTCGTGGTCCTCGATTCCGCGCTCCGCGTTCGGAAAGCGAGCAACTCTTTTTACCGAATGTTCAAGGTGGAGCCGGAAGAAGTGGAAAACAGATATTTCTACGATCTCGGGATCGGCCAGTGGAGCAACCCCATCCTTCGGCGCCGGCTCGAGGAAGTGCTGGCCGAGAAAGGTCCGCTTTCCGACTTTCCCGTTGAGCACCAGTTCCCGGGCGTCGAGCAGCGGTCCATGGTGATCAACGCGTCGCGGATCTTTTCGCAGGACGCGGGGGAAGACCTGGTGCTGGTGGCGATCGTGGACATCACCGACCACAAACGGGCCGAGGAAGCGCTGGCCGTCAAGGCCGTGGAGCTGTCCCGTTCCAACAAGGACCTGGAAGATTTTGCCCACATCGTTTCTCACGACCTCCAAATGCCGCTGCGAAAAATCATTTCCTTCGGCGACCTTCTCAAAACGAACATGGAATCGCCCGTGAAGGTGAACGACTATCTCAGCCGCATCCAGAATGGCGCCGTGAAGATGGGGGAGTTGATCAGCAGTTTGCTCACCTTCTCGCGCGCAACGGCCTCCAAGAAAACCGAGTCGGTCGACGTCGGGGCCGTGGTTAAAGAGGTCATTTCCGAACTGGAAACCGAAATCACCCGTTCGGAAGCCACGGTGACCTTTGAGAATCTGCCCATCATCCAGGCCAACCGTCCTCAGATCAGCCAGTTGTTGATCAACCTGATCGGCAACGCGCTTAAATACGGCGGGACGGAACCGCCCGTCATCCACGTCTCCGCGAAACAGGAAGGGCAGGTGTGGGTCTGTTCCGTTCGTGACAACGGCATGGGAATTGATAAGGAGAACGCCCTGCGAATCTTCGACCTGTTCCAGCGCGTCCCGATCGAAGGGAAACCGGGCACCGGCGTCGGCCTGACCATCTGCAAGAAGATCGTGGAAAACTACGGCGGCAATATCTGGGTGGATTCGGAGCTGGGCAAGGGCTCGACGTTCTACTTCACGTTTCCGGCGCCATTCGGACCGATCCGCGCCGAAAAGGGTTAAGCCCTCGGCTCCGCCCCCTAAATAGTTTTAACGATCTCTGCGACGGGACGTATTGTTAGTGAAGCCAAAGCGATAATTGCATCTCGCCTGAGGCCGCCTTCCGCAAGTACCGCGTTCCGCGACTTCCTTCAGCATGCCAGGTGTCTCCCCGACGCCACTTCTCCGCCTCCAAGCCTCGGTGTGAAGGAGCAGGTATGCTTGAAAACATAAGCCGCGATCGTCGCGAACGCGTTGACCTGAAGGAACAACTTCTCCAGGCCCAGAAAATGGACGCGGTCGGGCAGCTCGCCGGCGGCATCGCGCACGACTTCAACAACCTGCTCTCGGTCATCATCGGCTACAGCGATTTCGTCAAGAAAGGCCTTCAGGAAGGCGCGGCCGCGGAAGCCGTGCTGCGGGACGTTGAGGAGATCAAGAGCGCCGCCGTCCGCGCCACCTCGCTGACGGGACAATTGCTGGCGTTTAGCCGCCGCCAGGTTCTGCAGCCCGTGGTGATGAACCTGAACACGTCCGTCTCCCGTATCGAGAAGATGCTGCGCCGGGTGATCGGCGAGCATGTCTACATGCAGACCAACCTGGGCGGCGCCCTGGGGCGGGTCAAGGCGGATCCCGGCCAGATCGAAGTCGTGATCATGAACCTCGTCGTCAACGCCCGCGACGCCATGCCAAACGGCGGCACAATCACTCTCGAGACGAGCAACGTGGTCCTGGACGAGTCGAGCCTCCGCAATGAACGGTTCGTCGCCAGGTCCGGTCCCTACATCCTGCTGAAAGCCACCGATACCGGAACGGGCATGAGCGCCGAGACGAAGTCCAAGATCTTTGAACCTTTCTTTACGACAAAGGAGAAGGGCAAGGGAACGGGCCTCGGCCTTTCAACGGTCTACGGGATCGTCAAACAGAGCGGCGGGTACATCTGGGTGGAAAGCGAACCGGGCCACGGCTCCTCCTTCGAAATCTACCTTCCCATGGTCGATGACGCCGTGTCGCCCATCGAGGCGGAGAGACTATCGCTCGGGACCCACCGGGGGTCCGAGACCATCCTCATCGTGGAAGACGAAGAAAAGATCCGCCTGATGGTCATGCGCCTTCTTCAGGAAAACGCCTACACCGTTCTTTGCGCGGTGGATGGGCCAGAAGCTTTTGCCCTCTGCCAGAACCGCGAGAACACCATCGACCTCGTCCTCTCCGACATCGTCATGCCCGGAATGAGCGGTCCGGATTCGATGAAGCGCCTGCGGCAGATCCGGCCGGACCTCAGGGTCCTCTACATGTCCGGGTACACGGACCACGCCATCTTTCGCGACGCGATACCGGAAATCGGGAACCACTTTCTCATGAAGCCTTTTACGTCCGCCTCCCTGGTTTCGAAAATCCGGTCCACGCTGGATCTCCGCGACGTCGCCGGCCTTGCCCAGGTGGCATCATGAGCTCGATGACGCCGGTTCAGGGCGAAGCGTTCTTTCAAGAGTGGGGGGACACTGTCCTCGTCGTGGAAGACGACTCCCAGGTCCGCAGAATGATCTGCCGGCTGCTTCAGAAGGACCGGTACCACGTGGTCGAAGCCGCGAGCGGGGCCGATGCCGTGAAGTTCTGCGCGCCTCCCGAGAACGAGGTCGACCAGGTGATCACCGACATCGTCATGCCGGGCATCAGCGGCTTCGAGTTGATCCGGACGCTCCAAGAGACGCGGCCGGACATCCAGAGCCTTTTCATGTCCGGCTACGTGGAGCACTCGATGTTCAACATTCGGGATTTGGAAGCGGCGCCGGCCGTTCTCATGAAGCCTTTCCTGCCCAGAATCCTGTTGAAGATGGTGGCGGACGCGCTCCAGCGTCCCCAGCGCGCCGGATTGGCGACCTGACGAACTGATCCTCCCGACCGGCCGCAGAAATTAATCTCTCCGGCGAAAAATTTCTGCTTAAATTGCGCCGTGCTCGTAAAAAATACCCCCTCGACGCTGATTTCCGACGACGCCGCGCGCGTCGCGCAGACGCCTTTCTACCTCATCGATGAGGCCCGCCTCGTCGAGAACCTGAAGAAGATTGCCTTCGTCCGCGAGCATTCCGGCGCCAAGGCCGTGCTCGCGCTGAAGTGTTTCTCCACCTGGTCGGTGTTCGACATCATGCGCCCGTACCTGGACGGCACCACCAGCAGCTCGCTATACGAGGCCCGCCTCGGCCACGAAAAGTTCGGCAAGGAAACCCACGCCTACAGCGTCGCCTTCTCCGACGACGACGTGAAAGCGGTCCTGCCCTTCGCCACCAAGATCATTTTCAACTCCACGTCCCAACTCAAGCGCTTCCTGCCGATCGTGGGCAAAACTCCGATCGGCCTTCGCGTGAACCCCGGCGTCAGTCACTCCGGCTTCGACCTGGCCGACCCGGCCCGCCGCTGCTCGCGCCTTGGCGTCATCGATCCCGCCGAGGCGATGTCGGTGCTGCCGCACATCACCGGCGCCATGTTCCACTGCAACTGCGAAAACGACGACCTCGAGGCGTTCTCCCGCATCCTCGACACCATCGCCGAGAAATTCGCGCCGTTCCTGGACAAACTCGACTGGGTGAGCCTGGGCGGGGGAATCTATTTCACGAAGGAAGGTTATCCCCTGGAGAAATTCTGCGAGAAGCTCGCGGCCTTCGCCAAGCGCTTTGACGTGCAGGTTTACCTGGAGCCGGGGGAAAGCACCGTGACGCAGGTGGGAAAGCTGGTGACGCGCGTGCTCGACATCGTCCATAACGGGATGGACATCGCGATCATCGACGCTGCCGTGGAGACGCACATGCTTGACCTCATGATCTACGAGACGCCGGCCAAGGTGGAGGGCGTGGTGGCAGAAGGCGGGTTCCCCTACATGGTGACGGGGCGAACGTGCCTGGCCGGGGACGTGTTCGGAACGTACAATTTTCCCAAGAAGCTCCAGATCGGCGACGTGATCACCATCGCCGACGCCGCGGGTTACACCATGGTCAAGAAGAACTGGTTCAACGGCATCCAGATGCCGTCGGTGGTCATCCGGCGCGTGGACGGCCGCATCGACGTCGCGCGGAAATTCGATTACTCGGACTACGTGTCCAGCCTGTCATGAAAAAGAAGGGAGGGGTCAAACCCATGAAGAAGAACGTCCTTATCATCGGCGCCGGCGGCGTGGCCCACGTCGCGGCCCATAAGGCCGCCCAGCACAACGATGTCCTCGGCGACATCTGCATCGCCTCTCGCAACATCGTGAAGTGTGACAAGATCATCGCCAGCATCAAGCGGAAGAAGAACATCAAGGACACTTCCAAGAAAATTTATTCGCGGCAGGTCAACGCGTTCGACGTGCCCGCCCTGGTCGAGCTGATCAAGGACACGAAGACCAAAATCGTGATCAACCTTGGCACGGCGTACGTGAACATGTCCGTCCTCGAAGCCTGCATCAAGACGGGCGTCGCCTACATCGACACGGCCATCCATGAGGACCCGGCGAAGGTCTGCGAAGACCCGCCGTGGTACGCCAACTACGAGTGGAAGCGCAAAGACCGCTGCAAGAAAAAGGGCGTGACCGCCATTCTCGGCTGCGGCTTCGACCCCGGCGTGGTGAACGCCTACTGCGCCCGCGCCGTGAAGCACGATTTCGACGAGATCGACACCATCGACATCCTCGACGTGAACGCCGGCAGCCACGGCAAGTACTTCGCCACGAACTTCGACCCGGAGATCAACTTCCGCGAGTTCACGAAGGTGTGGGCCTGGATCGACCGCGAATGGGTCGTCAAGAAAGTGCACGCCGAGAAACTGGTCTATGACTTTCCCGTGGTGGGGGAGCAGGCCGTGTATCTCACGGGCCACGACGAACTCCATTCGCTCGCCAAAAATGTCGACGCCAACAGCATCCGCTTCTGGATGGGCTTCGGCGACCATTACATCAACGTCTTCAATGTGCTCAAGAACATAGGTCTTCTCTCGGAGAAACCGGTGCGCACCGCCGAGGGCGTGGAAGTGATTCCGCTCAAAGTCCTCAAGGCCTGCCTTCCGGACCCACTCTCGCTCGCGCCGAACTACAAGGGCTACACGTGCATTGGCGTTCTGGTCAAGGGCAAGAAGAACGGGGACCCCAAGGAAACCTTCACCTACAACGTCTGCGATCACGCTGCGTGCTTCAAGGAAGTGGAATCTCAGGCAATCTCCTACACGGCGGGCGTTCCGCCGGTGGCCGCGGCCATCCTCGTCGCCCAGGGCACGTGGGACACGAAGACCATGGTCAACGTCGAGGAACTCGACCCTGACCCGTTCCTGAAACTGCTCGACAAGATCGGCCTCCCGACGAAAATCGAGCGCAAAACGCTGTCTCCCATTAACGCCTAGGCCTCTCTCGCCGCAGGGCAGCCTGACCAACGACCGGGGTTTCCGTTCGTATTCATCTCAGGATGAAACGGATCGGAAACAAGAAATACGTCGTTCGATCAAGGAAGATGCCTTGAAGCTTCACTCCGTGGTTCCGTCGGAATACCAAAAGAAAAGAGGTCCGTTACCCTTATTGGCGGGCATCAAAAGCTTCGGCGCCCTGCTGAAGCTGACGCTACGCCGGTTCAGCGACGACAAAGTGATGCGCATGGCGGCGGCGCTGTCGTATTACACGACCTTTTCGCTGGCGCCCCTGCTGATCCTCGCCATCGCGATGGCTGGAATGGTCTTCGGCCGCGAGGCGGCGCAAGGCCAAATCATGGCGCAGATCTCGGGCCTGGTCGGCACTGAGAGCGCCGCGGCGATCCAAAGCATGATCGAGGCCGCCAACCGCCCGGCGGCCGGGGCCATCGCGACGGTCATCGGAATCGTCACCCTGCTTTTTGGCGCCACGGGGGTGTTCTCCGAACTCCGCGACGGGCTCAACGACATCTGGGACGTCGAAGACCGTTCCGGGCTCGGGACGATCCTTAAAAAGCGCGCCAAGCTGTTCGGCATGGTGCTCGGCATCGGTTTCCTGCTGATCGTCTCGCTGGTCGTGAGCGCCGGCGTGGCGGGCCTCGGGGCGACGCTGAGCGGCTATCTGCCGATTCCCGAGTACGTCCTTCACCTTCTCGACTTCGCCGTTTCGTTCGGCATCATCAGCATGCTGTTCGCCACCCTCTACAAGTTCCTGCCCAACACGCGGGTGGCCTGGCACGACGTGTGGATCGGGTCGACGGCGACCGCCTTCCTTTTCGTGGTGGGCAAGCTTATACTCGGGATCTATCTCGGGAAGGGAAGCGTGGCGTCGTCCTACGGCGCAGCCGGCTCGGTGCTGATTATCCTCCTGTGGGTCTATTACTCCGGAATCATTCTCTATATCGGGGCCGAGTTCACGCGCGTCTATGCCGAACGCCACGGGTCCCGCCGGGACCAGCCCCAGCCTGTCAAGGAGCCCCATGAAGCCCGATCGTTACGTAGTCAAGCCGGACGCCACCGTCCGCCTCAAAGACATTGATCCCGACGACCATCATTTCTTTACCTCGAAGGACGATGCCGTCGCGCCCACCGCCGGGCTGCTGAAGAAAATCGACGTTTCCCAGGGCCGTCTGTTCGCGGAAGGTCGCCGATCTCTTCTGATCGTCCTGCAGGGCATGGACACGAGCGGAAAGGACGGGACGATCCGCAATGTCCTCACCGGCATTAACCCGCAGGGCTGCCACGTGTCATCATTCAAGTCTCCGACCGCCGACGAGAATGCCCACGATTTCCTGTGGCGCATTCACCAGAAAACGCCGGCGCGCGGCATGATCGGCGTCTTTAACCGGTCCCACTACGAGGACGTCTGCATCACGCGCGTTCACAAATGGATCGGCAAAGACGAGGTGCATCGACGGTACAAGGCCATCCGCCATTTCGAGAAGCACCTCACCGACAGCGGCACATCGGTCGTGAAATTTTTCCTGCACATCTCCAAGTCGGAACAGGCCCGGCGCCTGCAGGCCCGCGCCGATGACCCCGAGAAGCGCTGGAAGTTCAACATGGGCGACCTGGACGAGCGCAAATACTGGAAGTCCTACCGCAGCGCTTATGAGGACGCCATCTCCGCCACCAGCACCGAAGAGGCGCCCTGGTACGTGGTGCCGGCGGAGCACAAGTGGTACCGCAACTGGGTGGTGTCGAGCGTGATCTCGCTCACGCTCGACGCGATGAAGCTCCGCACGCCCCGGCCCGACGCCCGCATCGACTTCAAAAAAATCAAGCTCGTCTAAATGCCCGGATCCCTCACGTTCATGATGAGGGCGCTCCGTTACAGGAACTACCGCCTGTTCTTCGCTGGGCAGGTCATCTCGCTCATCGGAACGTGGATGACCACGACCGCGCTGAGCTGGCTGGTCTACCGGCTGACGGGCTCGGCCCTTCTGCTGGGAGCGGTGGCTTTCGCCAGCCAGCTTCCGGCGTTCATCCTGGCCCCCGTGGCCGGCGTGTTCGTCGACCGCGGCAACCGCCACCACATCATGGTGGCCACACAGATCGCGTCCATGATCGAATCTTTCGCGCTCGCGGCGCTCACCCTTACGCACCAGATCACCATCCCCTGGCTCCTCTTTCTCACCGCGGTCCAGGGGCTCATCAATGCCTTCGACATGTCCGCTCGCCAGGCCTTCGTGGTGGAGCTCATCGAAAATAAGGAAGACCTGAGCAACGCGATCGCGCTCAACTCCTCCATGTTCAACCTGGCGCGGCTCATTGGACCGTCGGTGGGAGGCGTTCTGATCGCCGCGGTGGGGGAGGGCTGGTGCTTCATGATCGATGGCATCAGTTACGCGGCGGTCATCGCGGCGCTTCTGGCCATGAAACTGGTTCCCCGGAGGGTGATCGAGACCAAAAAAGACGCGCTCGGCCAGGTACGCGAAGGATGGTTTTACGTCGTCGGATCCGTACCCCTGCGCTCGATCATCGGCCTCGTGGCGCTCATCTCCCTCGTGGGGCTTCCCTACACGGTGCTCATGCCCATATTCGCCGGAACCGTGCTCAACGGCGGGCCGCACACGCTCGGGTTCCTGATGGCCGCCTCGGGAGCGGGCGCGCTGATGTCCGCTCTCTGGCTCGCCTCGCGCAGGTCCGTTCTCGGCCTCGGACGTATCATTGCGCTCTCGAGCGGCGCGTTCGGCATGGGCCTTATCGCGTTCTCCTTTTCGCGGACGCTCTGGCTGTCGATGATCCTCATCATGGCCGCGGGCGCGGCGTTTATGCTTCAGATGGCGTCGTCCAACACCATCCTCCAGACGATCGTCGATGACGACAAGCGCGGCCGCGTGATGAGCCTCTACATCATGGCCTTCATGGGAAGCACGCCGTTCGGCTGCCTGATTGCCGGCAGCCTCTCGGAAACGATCGGCGCGCCCAGGACACTGATGCTCGGCGGCTTCTGCTGCATTCTGGGTTCGCTCTGGTTCCATCGGCGCCTGCCGGCCATCCGCGCCGCGGTGCGACCGATTTACCGCAAGCTTGGCATCCTTCCACAAGTGGCCGCGGGCTTGGAGACCGCCTCCGAGCTCATGGGCCCGCAGCCCCGCGCGGATTGCTCATAAAAATTTCTTCTTGGGGAAAAGTGAGTGCGGATTAACAATTGGGAGGAATAAGGCGAAGGAAGAACCCACGCGGGACGCGGGAGGGAAAAAAATAGGACCGCCGGAGGCGGGTTCAGCTCACCCGAGCTTGTTGATCAAACGTTTGACTAAGCGGCGCGTCGACGAAGGCGGGGGCGCTCGGCCGCCGGTTTCCCCAAGCGCTCATAGACAGCGGCGAGCGTGGCAAGCCGGTCCCCTTCATCAACGTAGCGCTGGGAGAACTCTTCGTCCTGGAACAGCTCAGGGTAGTCTTTGAAGAGCTTCATTTTTCTCTTCAACCGCTTGACGTACTCTTTGCTCATCTGGGCCATTGTCTGGTTCATGGTTACCTCATTAAAATTGCTTCGAAGGCCATCGCTGTTACCGTCGGGGAGGCCCCGGGAGCAACCGCTACAACCAACCTACCCGGTCTTGCCGCGATTGTCAAGAACGTGCCGGTTTTCGGAGGTAAATCGGACGTCCCGTCCCAGGGCCACCACGCGGTCAAAGTGTTTCCGGCCCACCGGCTGGACCGACAGCCGCGACCCCTTCTGGGTGAGCCGCATGCCGGCCAGATAGCCGTCGGCTTTCACTTCATCCAGCGTAACGAAGTGGGGAAAGGTTTCCAGGTAGGTGACCTCGACCATGAACCAGAGGGGCTTCTCTCGCGTCGAGCGGGGGTCGAAGGAATCTCCCTTCTTGTCCCACGCGGTGGGATCGGGATGGCTTTCCTTGGTCACCCGGGCCAGGCCCGCAACTCCGGGCGGCTGGCAACTGGAGTGGTAAAAAAGGACCAGGTCTCCCGCCTTCATGTCCCGCATGAAGTTCCGCGCCTGATAGTTGCGCACGCCGTCCCAGGGGGCATGGCCCTTCTTCCTGAGGTGCTCGATCGAGAAAACCTCGGGTTCACTTTTCATCAGCCAGGTCTGCATGGGCCTCCGTCCTGACGCTCGTCGCGCCAAATGTTAGGCTTCCCTCGGAAAAACCGTTTCCATGACGACACTCTCCCCGTTTCCCACGTTAGAAACAGCCGTCACGCCCGCCACCGCGGTGATCGGCATCGGCACCGCCGTCCCGGCGCTGCGCGTGCCCCAATCCGAAGTCCTCGACTTTATACTGAAACGGTTCGCGCTCGGCGATGGCGCCCGCGAACTCTACCGCCGCTCCATGCGCGGCGACGCCATTCAATTCCGTCACTTCGCGCTCGATTCCCTGGAAGAATGCCTGGAGCCGGACCTGAACAAAGTCAACGCCCGCTTCGAACGCGCCGCCGTCGAATTGTCCGCGCGGTCCCTCAGCCGGGCGATGGACGCCGCGGGCGTGCCGGCCCGGTCCATCGACTTTGTGGCCGCGGCAACCTGCACCGGATATCTCTGCCCCGGGCTCTCGGCCTATATCGTGGAGCGCGCCGGGCTGCGGTCCGACGTTCGAATGGCGGACGTTGTCGGCATGGGATGCGGCGCCGCCCTCCCCACGCTCGAGCAGGCCTCGAACTTCGTTCGGACCAACCCGGGTTCCACGGCCGCGGTGGTCTGCACCGAGATCTGCTCCGCGGCGATCTATTCGAACGAGGAACCGGGCATCATCGTGTCCAACGCCATTTTCGCCGACGGCTCCGCGGCGCTCATCCTGCGCTCGGCAGGATCCGGTTCCGGCGGCGCCACCTTGCCGCGCGTGCGGGCCTTCGCGACCGAGACGCGACCCGAATGGCGCGACACGCTCCGTTTCCGCTCGGACGGTGGGCGGCTGAAGAACGTTCTCGACCGGACCGTGCCGGAACATGCGGGAGAAGCGCTCGCCGCCGTCACGTCGCGACTGCTGTTGAACGCAGGCCTCGAGAAAGGCGACGTGAGCCGGTGGGTGATGCACGCAGGCGGAAGCCGCGTGCTCGACGAAGCCGAGCGCGCGCTCGACCTGCGCGCAGGGGAACTCGCGAGCGCCCGCGCCGTGCTGCGCGATTACGGCAACATGTCGTCACCCACGGTCCTGTTCGTGCTGGCCGAAAGCCTCGCAGCTCCCGCGGAGGCCGGGTCGCTTGCCGTCATGGCGTCGTTCGGCGCGGGTTTCTCGGCGCACGCGGCGCTGCTGGAATTCTAGTGCCGAACCTGAGCGCGCGAATCGATCGCCCCGAACTCATGGACACCATGACGTTCGACGAGCCGGTCGTTCGGCGCACCCTCGCTTTCCTCGGCATGACCGCGCGACATTTCGGCGGCGCGCATGTCGTCATCGAGCGCCTGGCCGAGTGGTCCGCGTCGCGGCCGGCGAACGGGGAGATTTCCGTCCTGGACGTCGGCACGGGCGGTGCCGAGATTCCCATGGCCATTGCCCAATGGGCGCGCCGAGCGGGGCGCCGCGTTAAAATCGTGGCCCTCGACCTGATGCCGGAGATCGCCGGCATCGCCCGCGCGAACGCCCGCGAATTTCCCGAGATTGAAGTTCGCTGTCAGGACGTGTTCGCTCTCCGAGAGACGGGGGAATCGTTTGACTACGTCACCGCCTCCCTTTTCCTCCACCACATTCCCACGCCGCGCATCCGCGAGATTCTCCGGCTCTTCGACCAGATCGCGCGCCGGGGCGTGATCGTCAGCGACCTCGCGCGCAACGCCGCGTCGTACTGGGCCGTGAAGTCGCTGGCGCTGCTCACCGGCAATCACGTGGTCCGTCATGACGCGCCGCTGTCCGTTCAACGCGCCTTCACGCGCGAGGAGCTCCAGGACTTCGCGGACCGTGCCGGCCTTTCCTATCTGCGCGCCCAAGAGGCGCCGTGGTTCCGGCTGTCGCTGGCCGGGGAGAAGCGTTGAAGCCGCGCGCGCTGATCATCGGCGGCGGCCCGGCGGGACTTTCGGCGGGCATCGCGCTCGCGCGCGCGGGCTATGACGCCGAAGTGCACGAGCAGCGCCCCGAGTGGAAGGGTCGCGTGTGCGGGTCGTTCATGAACCCCGATGCCGTACGCGCGCTCGAATGGCTGGGGCTTTTTGAAGAAGCGCGCCGCCGCGGCGCGGTGCCCATCACGGAGACCGAGGTCGTCGCGCCGGGCGGGCGCCATTCGCTTGTGCCCACGGTGCAGGACGGCACGCCGTCGCTGGCGTTCCAGAGACACAAGCTCGAGGACATGCTTGTCGAAGAGCTCGAGCGGGTCGGCGGGCGCCTCGTGCTCGGCTCGCGCGTCGTTCGCGTGACGCGACGCGGATCGGAGTGGATCGCGGGAACGCGGCAAGGCGATTTTTTCGGAGACATCCAAGCGCAGCTGCTGGTGCGCGCCGGCGGCCGGTTTTCAGAGGAGCCGGTTCCGCGCGCCGGAGGATGGTACGGGTGGAACGCGCTTTTCTCGGGCGTGTCGCAATCGCCCGGAGAAATGTCGATGTACTTCGGCCGCCGCGGCTACGCGGGCGTCCTCACATTTTCAGACGGCACCACCAACATCTGTGGCCTCACGCACCGACCCGCCGGCGAACACGCGCCGTGGGAAAATGTTTTCCTCGACCTCCAGAACGAACAGCCCGATTTCCGGAAACTGACCGCGGGCGCGCGGCGGCTGGACGACTGGCACGGCGTCGGACCGCTTCCGTTCACCTCGCGGGTGCGTTATTCGGAAGACGCCATCCTGGCCGGCGACGCCGGCGCGGTGGGAGATCCGTTCATGGGCGAAGGCATCGGCCGCGCGCTGGCGACGGCGCCGCTGCTCGCCGCCGCGATTGAGAAAGCCGCGAGTGGGGGAGCGGTCCTCGATCACTACCGCCAGCTCTGGCGCGAAGCCTACAGCCAGCGACTCACGATCGGCTGGGCCGCGCGCTGGCTGCTCGAGCGCCCCTGGATCATGTCTCCGCTCATCAGCGGCCTTCTCCGCCCGGCCGTGATCTCGCGCGCCACGCCGCTGTTCCACCGGGGCGGGGGATTCACGCGGGTCCGCCCGGCCTCCCGCCCGTCCTGATTTGGTAGAAACCCACAGAGGAACCCCGATGGAAAACGCCACAGAGAAGAAAACCTATCACGTCCGAAATTCCGAGAAATGCTTCCGGTTCAAGCCGGAGGCGTTCATGAACCACGCGCCCGATCGTCTCGGCATCTACGAACTCGTCACCTTCGACCAGAACCAGAACCCCATCGTCCTCTACGTGGGCGCCGCGTTCGACCGGAACATTCGCGCCTGCCTGGAAGCCCACGCCGATGGATCGCTCAAGCCCGCCGCGTCGGAACTGATGGTCGAGCACCCGAACCTTTACTTCGATTACCTTGAGAAGACGGACGCGAAGAGCAAGGACGACGCCCAGGACATCTACTGGTGGCTCGTCAACAAGCACAAGCCCGCCCACAACAACGCCGCCGCCATCCAGCCGTCCGGCCGGTTCGGCGCGATCGACGTCATCGAGGAATAAACGGCCGCCGAGATGCCCGCGCGCGACGCCGTCCTCTTCCTTTACATGGTGCCCGAGACCGGGCACCAGAAAGCCGCCGAGGCGATCATGGAAGCCGCCCGGCAGATGGACCCGCGCGTGCTTTGCGAAGGCATCGACGCCGTTCATCACGCCTACCCCGTCATCGGCAACGTGGTCAACAAGGTTTACCTCCAGATGCTCAAGACGGCGCCGTTCATCTGGGAGTATCTCTACGATAACCCCGACGTGGAGAAGACGACGCGCGCCTCCCGCGGTTTGCTCACGATGATGAGCTCCTTCCGCCTCAAACAGCTTTTAAAGAAGCATCGCCCGTCCGTCATCGTCTGCACGCAGGCCGCGCCCGCCACGGCCATGACGGCGATCAAGCGCAAGGGCGGCCACCGACTTCCCATCGTCGGCGTGGTCACCGATTTCGGCGTGCACGCTTACTGGATTCACCAGGAGATCGATCTTTATCTCGTCGGCCACGACGACGTGAAACGCGAGCTCATTCAAAAGGGAATTCCCGAGCACCGCATCCGCGTGACAGGCATTCCCATTCGCCCGCGCTTCGGCGAGACCATGGACCGCTTCGAGGCCCGGCGCCGCCTCCACATCAATCCCAACAAGAGCACGGTGCTGATCATGGGAGGAAGCCATGGTCTCGGACAGCTCGACGAGCTGGTGAGCTCGATCAACGCCATCCCGTACGACTTCCAGGCCATCGTGGTCTGCGGCCGGAACCGCTCGATGCACAAGAAGCTCCTGAAGACCACCGCGCACATGCCCAACATGCACGTGATGGGCTACGTGAAAGATTCGCCGCTGCTGATGAGCGCCGCCGACATCCTCATCACCAAGCCGGGCGGCCTCACCTGCTCCGAGGCGATGGCCAAGCAGTTGCCCCTCATCCTCACCAATCCGATTCCGGGCCAGGAGGAACGAAACGTCAGCTTCCTCACGCGCCACCAGGTGGCGCGGCTCGCGCGCACGCCCGAGGAGCTCGTCCACGCGGTCACCGATCTCCTGCGCCATCCCAAAAAGACCGAGCTGATGCGCCAGCGCGCCCGCCTCGTCGCCAAGCCGTTTTCCGCCTGGGAATCGGCCCGGCTCATTTTCGACCTCATGAAGCGTCGCGGCGGACCGCGGAGCGGCTTCTAGCCGTGGAGTTCTCCCGGGGATTCCTTGAGACTCTTTTCGCGTGGGTGCTGCATGGCTTCATCGCCATCCATCGCTCGCTACCTCGCCCGCTCGATCTCTGGCTCACGCGCAAGGCGGGATTTCTTTTCGGGCGTCTGTTTCCGCGCATGCGCGCGCCGCTCCTGGCCAACCTCACGAACCTTCTCGATCTTCCGCCCGCCGAAGCGGAGCGGGTGGCCGACGACGTGTTCCGCAACTTCGCCCTGACGCTTCACGACTTTTTTATTCCCGACGGCGTGACGATCGACGTTCCCGATCGCGCGCGTCTCGAGGAAGCACGCCGCGCCAACAAGGGCGTGCTCGCGCTGACGTTTCACCTCGGCAACTGGGAGCTCGGCGCGCGCACCATGCAGACGTGGGGCTGGCCGGTGACGGCCGTCTATCAGCCGTACCGGAACAAAAAATTCAAAGAGCTCATCGAATCGCACCGGGCGCCGGGCGTGAACTTCCTTCCCGTGGGGGGACACGCCGCGCGCGGCGTGATGGACGCGCTTCGCCGCGGCGACGTCGTCGCGATGCTGGGCGATCATCCCTTCGGAGAAGACGGCGGCCCCGTGGACCTTCTCGGCCACCGCATCGTCTGGCCGCGCGGCCCGATCATCCTCGCCGTGCGCACCGGCGCGCCGATCGTGGTGGCGGTCATCGTCAGCGTGGGCGCGCAGAAATATCGCGCCATCATCGAAGAGCCGATGTTTCCCAAAGCGAGGACGCTGGCCGAGGCCGATCGGCTCATGCAGGAGGTCGCCGCCAAATTTGGTAGGGTCGTCCAGTCTCATCCGACGCAGTGGTATCGCTTTCGCGCATTCGAGTCCGCAAACTCCGCGCACTGAACCAGCATGTGTTAGTATCGGATCCGATTCACCCGGGGTGTAGCTCAGTTGGTAGAGCGCTTGGTTCGGGACCAAGAGGCCGCAGGTTCAAGTCCTGTCACCCCGATTCTTTTTGACCTTAACGTTATGCAAACAGCGGAACCATGAAAGATAGCCTCGATCCGGTCACACTCTATTTCCAGGGAATCAAAAACCTCCCGCCCATTTCCAAGGAAGATTTCGAGCCGCTTTGGAAACAGGCTACGAAGGGAGACAAGGTCGCGAAGAAGCGATTGATCGAAGGCAACCTCCGCCTCGTCATTCCCATTGCGAAGAAATACTTCCGCCCCGGCGTCGACTTCCTCGACCTCATTGAAGAGGGAAACCTCGGCCTGATGCACGCGGTCGACAAATTCGACTACACCCGCGGCTTCCGCTTCTCCACTTACGCCGCCTACTGGATCGAACAGGCGGTCCGCCGCGCGATCGACGAACAGTCGAAAACCATCCGCATCCCGCCGCACGCGTGGGAAGCCCTGCGCAAGTGGCTCAAGCAGTGGGACCAGCTTCACGGCGCCTTCGGCCGCGACCCGACGCTCGCTGAAATGGCGAAGAAGCTCCACTTGTCCGCGCGCCAGATTCGCGGCGTTCTCGATGCCGCTGAGGCCGCTCGCGGCCTCGAAAGCCTCGACACGCCTCTCGATGACGACGAAGATTTATTTATCAAGGACGTGGTCGCCGAATCACGCGATCACGCGCCCGAGAACGTCCTGTCCGAACTTCGCATGAAGGACGAGATGGACAAGGCGCTGGCCAAGGTGGGCGACCGCGAGCGCCAGATCCTCGAGATGCGCTTCGGCCTCAACGGCTCCGAGCGCATGACCCTCGAAATGGTGGGCAAGAAACTTCGCCTTTCTCGCGAGCGCGTCCGTCAGCTCGAAGAGCGCGGCCTGCAGCGCCTCCGCCGCGCCGCGCAGCGCATGGGCCTCATTTGACCGTGCCCGTGGCCGCTCCCGACCTCAAAAACCTCGTTCGAAGCATTCCCGATTTCCCCAAGCCCGGCATTCTCTTTCGCGACATCACCACGCTGCTCAGCGATGGCGTCGCCTTTCGCGCCGCCATCGACGCGCTCGCCCGCCAGTTCGCCAACCGCGGCATCACCAAAGTCATCGGCATCGAATCGCGCGGATTTCTCACCGCCGCACCGCTGGCGTATCTGCTCAACGCGGGGTTCGTTCCGGTGCGAAAGAAAGGCAAACTTCCTTCCCGCACCCACGCCGTGACGTATGATCTTGAATACGGCACCGACACGCTCGAAATGCACCAGGACGCCGTGCTCAAGGGGGAGAAGGTGGTCGTCGCCGACGATCTCCTTGCCACCGGCGGGACAGCGAAAGCGACCTGCGACCTGCTCGCGTCCAGCGGCGCCGACGTCGTCGGCCTCGGTTTCCTCATCGAACTCGGCGGCCTCAACGGCCGCGCCAAGCTCAAGGGCTTCGACGTTTTTTCGCTCATCACTTATCCATGAAAGGAATCTCTCAACTTATGGTTCTTTCTCTCTCGCCCACCGCCCCCGTAGCTCAATTGGAAGAGCGGCTCCGTCCTAAGGAGAAGGTTACTGGTTCGATTCCGGTCGGGGGCTCACTTTCATGAGCCGGAAAGCCGAGCTGTCCGAAAATCTTCTCGCGGCGAAACTCGAAGGCCTCTTCGTGTGGCTCTACGAGCGCCGCGTACAGTCCCTGATCTCGCTGGGCGTGCTCGTCGCCGCGGCGCTGATCGGTTCCGTGTTCGTCCTGCGCCAGAGGGAACAGGCCGTCGACTTTCAGACCAAGATCGCTTTTGCGCAGTCCATGATCAGCCAGCGGCAGTATCCGCAGGCCGACACGGTGCTCGCCGAAGTACGCGCCGGCTCCGCCGGAAACGACACCACCCGCATGGCCACGTACCTGAGCGGTGTGTCCGCGTTCGAGCAGAGAAAAATCGACGAGGCCGTGACGTTCTTCTCGACCGCCGTCGATCAGAGCGCGGGCCACCCGTTGCGCCCGCTCGCGCGGGCCAGCCTCGGCTCGGCGCTTGAAGAAAAGAAGAACTACGAAGCCGCGATCGCCAACTACGCGGCCTTCATCTCCGAAACCCCCGATCACTTCCTCTCACCCCGCATCCAGCTCGCGCTGGGTCGCTCCAACCTTCTCGCCGGCAAGAATGACGACGCCAAGAAAGCCCTCGATCACCTCATCGATCAGTTCCCGACCTCGGAATGGGCTGAGAATGCGCGCCGTTTGATGGACAAAAATAAATCCCGGTGATACAATCCGCGCAGTTTTGAAGAAGCGTTTTCAAAATTTCAGTCGGGTGGTCCGATTGAAGGTGTCTCAAATCAAATCGGAAGGGGGAAGCAGAATGAGAAAACTGATGGCAGCTCTTGCCATTGTACTCGTTGCAGGATTACCCAGCAGCTCGTGGGCGATCCTCGGTTTCGATGGGATCAGCTACGACGGATCCTTGGAAGTCGGCGCAGTGAAAGCTTCAAACGAAGTTGACAGCAAGGACGGCTTCGGTGACGGCGTGAACAACGACCAAGACCGCCGCAGCGATGTCGATACCCGGGTTCGCCTCGGGGTCAACCTGCAGGTCACGGAAGGCGTGGACGGCCGCCTTGAGTTCGTCCGCACGGGTCAGCGTTATGGTGACGGCGCCTCAAGCCTGAGCACGGAAGAATCCAGCATCCTCATCCAGAACGCGTACGTCAATTGGCTGATGTGGAACTGGAACTGGCGTCTCGGCCGGCAGTACACGGGTCGAGCAAACGACCTGGTTTGGAACTTCGGCCCGCGCTCGGACGACAACCTGTCGGTCGACGCGGTCGACGGCTTGGCTCTCAGCCGCTCTTGGGATCGTATCGCGATCAACGCCTTCCTGGCGAAGATCGACGACAACAACTCCCAGAGTCAGGCGAACGATCAGGGCGAAATCAGCGCTAAAATGATCGAACTCGCGTTCCCGAACATCGTTCCTGCGCTCCTCAATGCTCGCGTTGGCGCGATCTGGGGCTCGAACTCCCGCAGCGGTGCGACCAGTGACAGCACGAAGCTCACCATCTATCGCGCTGGTGTCGACGGCGGTATCAATGAGAACTTCATCACGTATCGTGCGGAGTACCTCATGAACGACGGAAGCGACAAGTCCACCGTTCCCGCTGGCGGGCAGGAAGTTGACTTAGAGGGTAGTGCTTACGACATCGGCGTGGGACTGAACATTCCGGAGAACGGCGCCGGACAGTTCGCTCTTGGCGTCAACTACCTGGTGGCCTCCGGCGATGACAATGGCGCAGACGACAAGGACGAGTCGTTCAACGACTTGAGCCGCGTCGGTGCCAATGGCGTCTCGGATCGTTATCTCGGCGAGATCTTTGGGCGAAGCAACGTTCTCTTTGGTACGCCCCAGGGAATCGACTTCGGAGCTCCTGGCATCAACGTGATTCATGCCAACGCGCTCTTCAAGCCGGCCTTCGCACCGAAGACCTGGGCGAGACTCGACTGGTACGACTTCACCGCTGACGAGGACGCCGCCGGCGACTGGGGATCGGAAATCGATCTCACGTTCGGCTACCGTCACTCCGACACGGTCGGATTCGAAGTTGGTTATGCCCAGCTCAGCCCGGACAGGCTCCTCGAGGCGAACCTTAATGACGGCACCGTCGGCAGCGACGACGTCACGAAGGCGTTCGCCCGCATGAAGGTCGCCTTCGGCGGCGGTATGCAGGCGATCGACGCCCGCTAAGCCTTAGAAAGATTAAGAGAAAAACCCCTCCGTCCGGTTCCGGGCGGAGGGGTTTTCTTTTTTTCACTGTTCCATTCTGTTACAATCCCGGCGTCCTTTATGAACCTTCGATCCGCCCTTTCCGGTGCCCTCACCATTTCTCTCCTGCTCCTTTCGACTGCGGTCCGCGCGGCGAATTCCCTGTCGCTCGGCGCGGATTACCTCCTGCGCGGCGTCACGGTGTCGGAGCGCGAAACCACCATCAAGCGCCTCTCCTATTACGACCAGCAGCTCAAGGCCTACCTCATCACCGACCTGAGCAAAGACGTCGAAGCGACGATCCGCGTGCAATCCATAACGCCGTGGGGCATGGAAAGCTCGTCGACGCCGCTGGTGACGCGCTACCCGGATTCCCAGGGCAATCTCTGGGTCCAGAACGCTTTCGTGCGCCTGCCCAACATCTGGAAGGATCGCGTCATCGCCACGATCGGAAGACAGCCGATGCGATGGGGGGACGGCCTCATTCTTTCGGACGACGATCTCGGCTTCGACGCTCTGCGCCTTCAATTGAAGAGCCCGTGGCGCTTTCTTCCCATCGATCTCGACGGCTTCACGGCCAAGATCAATGAAACGCTCCAGACCGGCGACGACACCGACCTCCACGGCGTCCTGATGGGATTCGACCGCAATCTGACGCGTTGGGAATTCATGGGACTCTGGGAGAAGGTCGGTGGGATCGGCTCGTTCCAGGCCGGTTCGGAAATAGCACCCGTCACGGCCTCATCGGTCGACCGGCTGATCTACGGCACGCGCTCTCGCGTGAACCTGAAGGACGCGTACCTGAAGGGCGAGTATTATATGCAGACCGGCAACGTGGAGCGGCCGGGTGGAAACGACATCAATTTGAAGGGCACCGCCTACGCCCTCGGGATCGGCGGCAAGCAGAATTCCACCCGTTGGGGACGCTTTGGAGCCCAGCTTGATTATGCGGTGGGAAGCGGAGACGACCCGAGCACCCCGGGTGACGACGAAGCTTTCCGCGCGAACTTCGCGCATCGCTGGTCGGGATTGGAGCGTTCCGGATGGGGACGTTATGCGGCCGCGAATTTCTCGGACATACGTTCTTCCACGGCGCCCTTCGCCGACGCCAGCGGGAGCAACTCGGGTCTTCCGCCAGGAACATCCGGCATTCAGACCATCAATTTCGCGATCGACGCCACGCCCTGGTCGCAGTGGACGTTCTCATTCGCCTACCAGATCTTCAAGGCGCAGAAGAACCTCGTGGGCAAGAAAGACTTGGGAACCGAATTCGATTACGGCGTCGAGTACCGCTTCTCGGGCCTCGTCACCATGCGCGGCGGCTACTCGACCTTTGCTCCCAAAGGAGCATTTGACGAAACCACCCGCACGAAGGCGTCGATGGGAACCTTCGAAGTCGACCTCCGCTTCTAAATCGCCCTCACCCCCCGCTCCACACCCCGCCCTCAACAGCCCAGAATCGCCTTACGCGCGCGGATGCGCCTTCTCATAGACCTTCCTGAGTCGTTCGGTCGTCACGTGCGCGTAGATCTGAGTGGTCGCGAGGTTCTTATGTCCCAGCATCTCCTGGACGCTTCGCAGGTCGCAGCCCGCATTTAACAGATGGGTGGCGAAGGTGTGCCGAACCACGTGCGGGCTGACCCGGCGGGTGACGCCGGCTTTGCGGGCCGCGTCAAGAATGATCATGTGCATGGCGCGGCTGGTGAGCCGGGTCTTGAGCTTGAGGTTCGTGAAAAGCGGCCGGGCGTGCGAAGCGGGAGACGCAATAGACTCCCCGCGCGCCTTCAGGTAATCCTTGATGGCCTTCAGCGCCGCGTTGCCCACAGGCACGATCCGTTCCTTGTTTCCCTTGCCCACCACCCGAACCGTGCCGTTCCAGAAATCGATGTCCTCCACGTTGAGCCCTTCCGTTTCCGCGACCCGAAGCCCGGATGAATAAACCAGCTCGATCCAGGCCCGGTTACGGGCACCGGCGAGGGGGGAGGGAACCAGGCAGATCGCCACGATGATGTCGGCAATCTCTTTTTCAGAAAGAAAATTCGGAATCTTGAACTCGCGTCGCGGCGTCGCCAGATGGATCGCCGGGTTGTCCTTCAACTTCTCGGTCACGATCAAATGCTTAAAAAAGGTCCGGAGCGAGGCGCCTTTCCGGATCAGAGAGGCGTTCTTGAGGTCGGTTGAACGGAGCTTGGCCAGGTACCCGCGGAGCACCCCGCGGTCCACGGATTCGACCCCGGTGCCCCGTTCCTTGAGATAGCCGCCGAACGCCGTGAGGTCCGAATTGTAGGCCCGGACCGTGGCCGCCGAGGCATGCCGTTCACGCAGGGTTTTTAGGAAACCGGCCAGCAGAAGATCGAAGTCCATGACTCCCGTAACCTAGCTCTTTTTCGGCGCTTCGAACAAACGCGGCGCTATCGCGCCGGGCTGAAATCCAAGCCCAACGGGTTCGCGAATTTCGGGCCCTTATCGCCAAATGACGCCCTTTCCTCCGTCTTCATTAACTTCCGATAATAGATATTATGATGCTATATGTGGTTTGCCTGTCAGGGTTAACATTCCGCCCATGGTACTCACATTGCCAACGAAAACGATCGATGGTCAATAACATGTCGGTGTCAGCGGATAGATGTTTTAACTCTCTTAATGTTAGCAGTGAAGGGCGATCGACGGAGACCGAAGTTGGCGGATGCGATTTCGCGATTGAGGGTATCCAGGTATCCCCCAAGTTGAATTTGAGGCTGGGAAGAGGTGGGTCTTCAAAAGGCCATGAAGCTCCTGGCATGGGATGGACCAGCCGGGGTGAAGCGGGCGGAAACCGATGAAGAGGGCGCCGGAGCCCCCCGATAAGGACGATTTTGAAATCCGAATTTCAGGGTATCTGGATACCCCCCAGACGCGATTTCAAAACGGGTTAAGGCACCCGGGGGAAGGAGGGAAAGGCAATGAAGCGGTCAGACGCGGGGTCGGGCTGGAATGGGGTGGGAGAGGATGGAAGGGCCTCGTATCCGCGCCCCGTCCGGGAAAGACCATGAGGATAAAAAAAGGGCCGGAAAACGCCGGGGGACCCCGGAGAGACCATGAGAGGAGGCGGTTTAGCTCTGGGGGCGGTCGCGAACGAGGATTCCGGCGCCGATGGTGACGTAGCCGCCCAGAATCAGGAAAGGACTGAGTTTGCTGGCGAAGTTTTGACCGCGGGGGTCTGTGAAGGCGAGGACGATGTACCCCAGGGCAGCCACCGCGGCGCCGGCGCCGATGACTTTCCAGCCGCTCTTCGAGATGATGGGGGAACGAACGGCGTCGCCGTCGGCTTTGGCCTTCTCTTCCCCCCGCTTCTTCTCTTTATTGCCCATGTCCCCCGCCCCGGCGCTGTTAAGCCTTTTTCTTCTGGCACTGCGGACAGCGTCCGAACACCTCGTGACGATGAAAAACGGGCAGGAATCCGAGGTCGCGGCACTTCTTCTCCTGGATTCGTTCGATCTGCGGCCACTGCACCTCTCGGATGGCGCCGCACTCCACGCAGATCAGATGGTCATGGTGCGGCCGTTCATACTTCACTTCGAAGCGCGGCTTGCCGTTGAGCGAGGTGACGCGATCGACGATCTTGCATTCCTCGAGCATCTTCAGCGCGCGAAACACGGTGACGCGGCCGATGCCTTTGCCGCGCAGGGCCTCGTAGATCTCGTCCATTCCCACGTGGTGCTTGGCCTTGAGCAGGTAGTCGAGGATCAGGCTGCGCTGCTGCGTCATCCGCATGCCCTTCTCCTGATGGTACTCCTGGAACAGCTCGCGGATGCGGTCCGAGTAGCCGTGCCGGCCCGCCATCCAGCTGGGGAAATAGACGAGCTCTTCAGGGTCGGTGCGTTCGTGGGTCATGGCGAAGATTATATTAGTTCGACGGTGGGGATGCCGCCAATCGGACTCAAAATAAGAAGACCGGCGACCCGGCGCGGATGCCGTAGCCCGGCCCCACGGACATCACGCCGTTGATGTTGGCGAACGCCAGGCTGATGGCCACGCCGACGATGGCGTGGGCGAGAGCGAGAGGAATCAAGTGGCGGTGTCGACGGAAAATCGCCGTGAACGCCACCCCCGCTACGAACGTGAAAAACATGAGCACGGGGTTCGGCAGGTGGGCCATGCTGAAAAGAAATCCGTTGATCCACGGCAGCAGCGCTTCGCGGCCCGGCAGCGCGTCCTCGAGGCGGTTGTTCACGAAGGCGAGCAGGGTGTACTGCTGCGCGAAGCCCCACAACGGGTAACCGGCCAGCGACCACGCCAGGTTCCACGGCCAGAAGAAGCGCGCCTTCGCGGCCAGGAACGCCAGCGGCACGACCACGGGAATGGTCACGAGCGCCGCCCAGCCCAGGCAGGGAAGAAACTGCGATGAATTGAACCCGATGCGCTCGCGCCCGTCTTCGTGGAGGATATTCGACCCGACGCACAGCGCCACCATGATCAGCGCGGCGAGAAGGATCGTCGGGCGAAAGTTGTCCCCCGCCCAGATGATGAACATCGCCAGCGAGTAGAACGCCGCCACTTCGACCATGGATAACCAGCGCGGCAGCGGCCTCATTTCAGCCACGCTTCGAGCTGCCGGCACACCCAGCCGCCGAGAACGCCCACGTAGGTGCCGCCCAGAACGCCGGCCACGGCCATCAGAACGCCGATGGATGACGTGCCCGGGCGGTACGCCTCCGCGACGATGGGGG
>Ga0163151_10002445_pt1 | contig 28664 bp, 26 predicted proteins | sample OliLakLV19MP5IB2_FD_145596 | JGI IMG/M metagenome (GOLD analysis project Ga0163151, IMG submission 145596) | Freshwater microbial mat bacterial communities from Lake Vanda, McMurdo Dry Valleys, Antarctica - Oligotrophic Lake LV.19.MP5.IB-2 | ecosystem: Environmental > Aquatic > Freshwater >...
GGATATACTTACTGTAAGCCCCAGCAGGTTAATCGTTGAAAAGAGTTTTTGTCTTCTGAGATTTCGGGCAAAAAGAATCAGGGCGTTTTTCAACATAGGTCTGAGGTTTACAATGTTAAAGTCAAAGGGCGTACCAACATCAATAACCTTGATTCAGGATTTATTTGAGTATTATTGATTTTCGTGCCTGTTCAATGTTGAATAGTATTGTCCGGATTCGGGCGATTATTTTGGGGGGTGTTGTTAATTGTGATCATTCAAACTTCTATTTTAGAGTTTTAAAGTTTGAAATGAATCTCGATCAATCTGTCTCCTCCATTTTCAAAAGTAAATTTGCAAAAGAACCTTTATTGGTAAGCGCCCCCGGTCGCATCAACCTGATTGGTGAGCATACTGATTATAATGAAGGCTTTGTAATGCCGGCTGCCGTAGATAAGCAGTTAACTTTTGCAGTCGCTTCGAATCAAACGAATCGGTTCAATTGCTTCTCTGTTAATTCTAATACATCTGTTTCATTCTCTACTTCGGAACTGCAAGCTGGAGGAGAGTGGCATCATTATCTGATGGGAGTGATTGACGGCATTCAAAAGAAAGGCCTTCAAGTGGGCGGGGTAGATTGTGTATTTGGTGGAGATATTCCGGGCGGTGCAGGCATGTCTTCATCAGCCGCTTTGTGCTGCGGATTTGGATTCGCATTAAATCAGATTTTCAAATTGAATCTTACTCGTCTTGAATTAGCAAAGATCGGTCAACATGCTGAACACAATTTTGCTGGCGTCATGTGTGGCATCATGGATCAGTATGCAAGCTTGTTTGGCAAACAGGATGCTGCGCTTTTGTTGGATTGCAGAAGTCTTGAGCATGAATACATTCCTTTTGATTTTCCGGAGATTGAGATTTTGCTGATTGATACGAAGGTTAAACACTCCCTGGCTTCAACAGCGTACAATGATCGGAGAGCTGCCTGTGAAGAAGGGGTGAGGTTACTTCAGCGATCAAGACCGGAAATTAAATCTCTTCGCGATATAGGTCTCAGTGAACTTGAATTCATCCGGCATTTGGTTCATGAAGATATTTTTATCAAGTGCCGGTTTATCATAAATGAAATCGCGCGCACCCAACGGGCAGCGGCCCTGCTCAAAGCGAATGATCTCAGGGGTTTTGGTAAACTCATGTTTGAAACGCATCGGGGACTGAGCCAGGAGTATGAGGTAAGTTGCGCTGAATCAGACCTGTTGGTAAGTATAGCATCTCAATTTTCGGAAGATGTTTTGGGTGCCAGAATGATGGGAGGGGGCTTTGGTGGTTGCACCATCAACCTGGTGAAGAAAGATGCCATTGAAAAATATTCTCAGAAAGTCAGAGAGAAATATGTTGGTACTTTCAAAAAAGAACCTGATTTTTATTCAACTAAGCTGATGCAAGGTGTTCATACACTATCGTAAGTATGGAGTTGTGAATATTAAGTATCAGTAAACCCAATTACCTAAACAACTATGAGTTTATCCACACTTGACATTATTGTATTTGGAGCTTATTGCGCCCTGATACTTGGCATTGGCCTCTGGGTCTCGCGCGATAAGGATGGCGTACAAAAAAATGCAGAAGACTACTTTCTCGCGAGTAAGTCATTGCCCTGGTGGGCGATTGGAGCATCCTTGATTGCGGCCAACATTTCGGCAGAACAGTTTATTGGTATGTCAGGATCCGGCTTCGCTATTGGTCTGGCCATTGCCAGCTATGAGTGGATGGCAGCCATCACGCTGCTGGTAGTGGGTAAATTCTTTCTTCCGATTTTCATCAAGAAACAGATTTACACCATCCCTGGTTTTGTTGAGAAACGCTTCAGCACCAATCTCAAAACGATTCTGGCCGTGTTCTGGATTGCTCTGTTTATTTTCGTTAACCTAACCACTGTACTCTATCTCGGAGCAAGGGCAATGGATACGGTTATCGGAAATGGCGATGGGAGTATCATGATGTATAGCATCCTGGCACTTGGATTATTTGCAGCAGCCTATTCCTTATGGGGAGGTCTTTCTGCAGTAGCGTGGACCGATGTAGTGCAGGTAGTTCTTTTGGTCTTTGGCGGATTAGTAACGACCTATATTACGCTTGAGGAAATTTCACCCACCGGTGGTTTAATTGATGGGTTTGTTCATGTGTTCAATACAGTACCCGGTAAATTTTCGATGATATTATCGAAGGGTGAAATCATCACACCGGACGGAAAAGATGCATGGTGGGATTTGCCCGGTTTGGCAGTACTGGTAGGTGGAATGTGGGTGGCCAACATTTATTACTGGGGATTTAATCAATATATCATTCAACGAACGTTGGCTGCCAAAAGTCTCGAGGAATCACAAAAGGGTATTGTGTTTGCCGCTGCTTTAAAAATGATCATACCCCTTATTGTAGTTGTTCCGGGAATCATTGCTTACGTGATGAATGCGGATGCATCGGGACAATTGACACCCGAAACGCTTGACCCAAGTTTCTTGAATAAAGACGGTGGCGTTATTAATGACAATGCCTTCCCCTGGTTGGTACGCAGTTTCATCCCTCCTGGTCTTAAGGGATTAGTTTTGGCAGCGTTGGCAGCGGCTATTGTTTCATCGCTGGCGTCCATGCTCAATTCTACGTCTACCATTTTCACGATGGATATTTTCCTTCCCTACATCAATAAAAATGCTTCTGATAAGTTAACGGTGAATGTAGGTCGTATCAGCGGAGCCGTTGCTTTGGTGATTGCGATGATTATTGCCCCTATGCTTGGAAATTTAGGACAAGCCTTTCAGTTTATTCAGGAGTATACGGGCGTTGTCAGTCCGGGAATTCTGGCAGTGTTCCTCACCGGTTTATTCTGGAAGCGCGCTACTAATAATGCAGCCATCTGGGGTGTTATTCTTTCCATACCCATCGCCATGTATTTTAAGGTAGCCCCGAATGGTTGGTCGGATGCAGCTATTTTCGTGCATATCCCATTCATGAATCAAATGTTCATTACCGCACTGGCTTCTATCACTATCATTTTGGTGATCAGTTACCTGGAAGGAAAAGGAAAGGTGAATGAAAAGGGAATCAATCTGACTTCCGAATTATTTAAGACAAGTCCTACATTCAATATTGGAGCAGTGGTTATTCTGATCATTTGTACGATTCTTTATACAATATTCTGGTAGCACGTTGATTAAACAAATCAATACTAAAAAGCCCCGAGTGATCGGGGTTTTTTATTTTTTGGCTATGGTAAAAAAATAGATTCATTAACAATAGAGTCCGAAAAAAAATAAGACAAAAGGCAAAGCGTGAATCCTTGAATAAGTATGATCTGCTGAAAAAGTAGACAGTAAGCGTATAGCAGTCGATGAGTATCGGCTTTCCATACATCCAGTAATATTGGGAAGTGGTAAGCCTTGTTTCAAGATATCACATCGCGAAAGAATGGGAAATTAGTAAGCCATAAAGTATACGACATCGGCTTGGTTTTACTCACGTTTATTCCAGCTTAATTTGTCTTCTTGATTTATTTTCGACTCCTGATTGTAAGTCCCAGCCGGAAGTCCATCATTTGCGCAAAGCTGGTGTATACATAACCCACGTGATGCTTATGAATAACCTGGGTCTGCGTATTTATAAATGCGGCTTCCACAACACTGGAGCGGTTGGGCGGTGAACTGGATTGATGACCATCGGGCACATCCGTATTCATGTAATTTACTGTGCCGCCCTGGGTATAGAAAGCGCTTACGTTGATAAACAAAACTTCGGTGTGCAGTTTCTTGAATAAGGAGGAGAGATCATACTTTAAGCCTCCGCCAACGGAATAAATCCAGGTTCCATCTTTCTGAAGCAGATCTGTTTCCACCGGTTCACAACTATCGAAATCGTCCGGATCATAAATATTTAAATTAGTGCTAAACCATGAATAGCCTGCCTTCATTCCAACGTAAGGAATTAATTTTTTACCGGTAGTCAGATTATACCGCCCTGAAGCCATCAGATTTGTAAAGGAGTTGGTAACGTTGATATCCATGTCTGCAGTTGTACCATCACTGAACGTGTACTGCTGTCGTGTTTGATCGTAACCATACATGGTGAAATTCATTTCCGCTCCCAATGCATACCTCTTGTCAGGCGATACGAGATGAAAATCCATAATCACTCCATGGCCTTGATTGATATTTTGTTTCATTTTGCCCGTGGGGGATGTATAGGCATAACCCAACGACCATTCCCGGGTCCACTGTGCATAACTGGTTTGCATGGATACTACGAGGACGAACACGAAAAGTAGCTTTTTCATGAGATGTGCGGTTGGGTTAATGAAGGTACAAAAAAAATCAATGGCTGTTTTTAATGGCATAATTACCTGAACCGATTTTCAGCCTGATAGATTGCGTATTTTAGCGTCATGCAGCTGGAAGAAAAAGTGAATGCAGTAAAACAAGTGTTAGAAAACCTGGACCAACAGATTTCAGGTTTCCAATCGGCTACCAGTTTGCATTGTAAATGGGGTTGTGGCAAATGTTGTTTCAAGCCCGACATCGAAGCTACCATTCTCGAGTTTCTCCCTTTCGCATTTCATCTTTATCAGCTGGGTAAGGCGCAAGAATGGCTAGATAAATTAAATGAGTCGGATTCTTCTATTTGTCATATCCTGAATCCCACCCAGGCCAGTGCGGGTTTGTGTTCTGAGTATGAGCACCGCGGACTGATTTGCCGGCTCTTTGGTTATTCGGCCCGCACCAACAAGTATGGAAAGAAAGAGTTGATTACCTGTCAGATCATTAAAACCGAGCAAGCGGAGGCGTATGAAAAAGCAACTGCAGAAATAGATAATGGCTTGCCCGTGCCCGTGATGAACCAGTTCTACATGCAATTGCACGGTATCGACTTTGAGTTAACACACACCTTTTATCCGATCAACGAGGCCATCAAAAAGGCAATTGAAACGGTGCTTCAGTATTATTCATATCGGTAGAGAACGGGCCTTGCAGTTAATCTGGTGAGAAGATGTGAATGGTCAATACGCGAAGTAGTGTTGGTCCGGGTACGATGATCGAAAGGCGAGATTGTCTACCACGTTTTAAGAAAACCCGATCCTAACTGAAAGGTCAATTTGAAAACCGTCTGCCTCAACTTTTTAACTACCTGAGACGAATTACCTTTTGGTGAAAGAGGAGGTGTAATCCGGGAAGATTTTGAGTCACCGTCATGCAGCCACGTGGTGACGGAAATAATAATCGCCACCACAATGCCAAGGATCAGTAAAAAGTCTCTATGAGATGCCGTTAGTTTCACATCTGGGCCACGTCCAAAACGAATGCCACGTGTGTAACCTATGAAAAACAGCAGCATAAGGCATTTTTTCATTTCCGGATGTACAAAATCGTACAAAACTTCGCTTCATTTCCGAACGGTTCCATGCATTTTCGGTTACCCGGCCTATTCTTTGCTTATCTACCATGGAACTACTTTTCTTATTAAATTTGTTCTGTTAAAAAATTACGAATCGCTGCAAGCATGAAGAAATACCTCGTTTTAGTGTTCACGGTGTTGGTTAGTTGGCAAGTAAACGCTCAGCAACCTGCAGCAACCTCAACAGCTACTTCGGTAAAATGGATGAGCTTTGATGAGGCGGTGGAGAAATCCAAAACAGAAAAGCGCAAGATATTTATTGACGTATATACCGATTGGTGTGGCTGGTGTAAGGTGATGGATAAAAACACATTCTCCGATCCTGCGATAGCCAAACTGTTGAATGAAAAATATTATCCGGTTAAGTTTGATGCCGAGCAAACGGCTGATGTAGTGTTTCGCGGTACTACTTTCAAATTTGTCCCTTTCGGAAACAAAGGAGCCCACCAACTGGCTATGGCGCTTCTCAATAACCAGATGAGCTACCCAAACTTTGTTTTTTTAGATGAAGAGTTTCGTATTGTACCCATTTTTGAAAACTCTACATCACTGCCCGGATATCGCAAGCCTGAAGAGTTTCACATCTTTTTAAGTTTTGTGGGTGGCGATTTTTTCAAGAAGACCAGTATCCAGGAATATCAGAAAGAATATAAATCTCCTTATATCAATCCGGGGGCGAACACCACCGGAGGGAAGTAAAGAGAGTGGCTAAATAAGAAAGCCCTCATCGGTGGATGAGGGCTTTCTTTGTTTTGATGATTTACAAATCAGAAAAATTACCAGGTAGTTGCGCTGATATTCTTAGCTGCTTTCAAAATATCTCTACGGCTCACCTGGCCAAGTAGAACACCGTTTTCAACGATCGGCAATCTGCGAATGGCAGTATTCAGAAATTCATTTGCCGCTTCTACTACATCGCTGTCGGGTGATAGTGTTTTTACTTTTGCCGTCATATAATCAGCGGCTGTGCGATTACTCATCGGTAAATTATGATAGGCCTGGTCTACCATTACCTTTAAACAATCTTTTTCAGAAATTATACCCACCAATTTTCGTTGACTGTCTAGCACGGGTGCACCGGATATTCGTTTATCAATCATAATATCAATCACCTCCTGAATAGGCTGATCAGGACGGAACGTAATCATGTCACTCGATCGCACCATGTACTGGGTGACCAATTCATATCTTGGCTGTCCACTGGCAAGTTCCTCTTTCGATTTCATTTCGGGTTTAAAATTCATGCGTTTTTAGGTTAGGTAGATGTTTACGTTTGGTTAGGTTCATTATAAATGTAACCTATTTTACCAATTCAGACAATATACAATTGCTGATTATCAGCATGTTGGGTTTTATATTTAACCAAATTCTAACAAGCGGCACATCCTGCAATTAATCTGCATGATTGATTACATTTATATAATTAGCACTTCGATACTATGTATTCAATTTTTGGTTTTGAAGTTCCCGTAGATGTTTTAGTAGCCATTTTGGTTATAAACACCATTTTATTGGTGGCTGCAGTTGTGGGATTTCGAAATCTCAAACTACAAATCAGGGATTTAAAAAGCCTGTTGGATAAAATAAAGGCTAAGCAAAAGGAATTGCGGGAATAGCTTTGAAAAAAGCACAACCGAAAGGGAATTTCAAAATTCTCTTATTTTTGTGCCTCATAAACTAATCAAGGGCAAATGAATCTATTGGATTTTGAAAAGCCCATCGCAGAACTGGAAGGAAAGCTAGCCGATATGAAACATCTTACAGATGATAGTGATGATTCGGTCAAGAATGCAATCCAGGCGTTGGAGAATAAGATTACGGACCTGAAAAAAGAGACTTTTGAGAACCTTACGGGATGGCAGCGAGTGCAACTTTCCCGCCACCCCGACAGGCCTTACACACTGGATTACATCTACGAAATAACCACCGATTTTGTTGAATTGCATGGCGATCGCACCGTGGGTGATGATAAAGCTATGATTGGTGGACTGGGCACAATCGATGGTCAGACCTTTATGTTGATCGGTCAGCAGAAGGGCCGCAATACCAAGCAGCGCCAGATGCGCAATTTTGGAATGGCCAATCCGGAAGGATATCGCAAGGCCCTTCGTCTCATGAAAATTGCTGAGAAGTTTAATAAGCCCATTGTTACATTCATCGATACGCCAGGTGCATTTCCAGGCTTGGAAGCGGAGGAGCGAGGACAAGGTGAAGCCATTGCCCGCAACCTTAAAGAAATGTTCATGCTGAAGGTTCCGGTGATTTGTATTGTCATTGGCGAAGGCGCCTCCGGTGGTGCACTGGGCATTGCCATCGGTGATCGCGTGTTGATGCTGGAGAATACCTGGTATTCAGTGATTTCCCCTGAGTCCTGTTCCTCTATTTTGTGGCGCAGCTGGGATTATAAAGAGCAGGCGGCCGAAGTATTGAAACTAACGGCAAAAGATATGCTTAGCAATAAGCTGATCGATGGAATTATCAAAGAACCACTGGGTGGTGCTCACAACGATGTAAAGGCAATAGCTGCCGAGGTGAAAAGAGTTATCCTGGAAAGCCATAAAGAACTCGCGAAACTTTCCACCGAAGATCGCATCAGCCAGCGCATTGATAAGTTTTGCGACATGGGCGTGGTGAAGGAATAATTCAAAATTCCAGATTTAAAATTCTAAATTGAGGTCGCGCCAAGCGACCTCTTTTCATTTATACATGGGGGTGCATACGACATCGATTTTTAATTTTGAATAGTATATTTTGAATCTCAAATGAATCTACACGTAATCAACACCGGCTTCTTTAAGCTCGATGGTGGTGCCATGTTTGGCGTGGTGCCTAAACCTATTTGGCAAAAGACCAATCCTGCTGACGAAAATAACTTGTGCTCCTGGGCCATGCGTTGCCTGCTGATTGAAGATGGCAAACAATTGATTCTTATCGATAATGGGTTAGGGAACAAGCAGGATGCAAAATTCTTTAGCCATTATTTTTTACATGGTGATGATTCGTTAATTAAATCATTGAACAAGGCAGGCTTTTCGACCAATGATGTTACGGATATGTTTTTAAGTCACCTTCATTTTGATCATTGTGGTGGCGGCATAAAAAAAGAAGGTGAGAAGTTGGCGCTCGCTTTTCCGAATGCAACCTATTGGTCAAACAATGAGCATTGGCTTTGGGCGACTAAACCCAATCCACGAGAGAAGGCAAGCTTTCTTTCTGAAAACATTCTTCCGATGCAGGAAAGTGGTCACTTAAAATTCACGGATTCAACAAAGTCATCTCCGTTTTCTCAGTTCGATATTTTTTATGCATCAGGGCACACTGATAAAATGATGATTCCTAAAATAAAATATAAGAACCATACTATTTGTTTCGTAGCGGATTTACTTCCTTCAATTGGGCACCTCCCTTTGCCATTTGTGATGGGTTATGATACGCGGCCGCTCATTACTATGGAAGAAAAATCGAAATTCTTAAATGAAGCGGCAGACCATGGCTACATTTTGTTTCTTGAGCATGATCCTGTGAATGAGTGCTGCACCGTAAAACATACAGAGAAAGGAGTGAGGTTGGATAAAACATTTAGTTTGAAGGAGATTCTATGAAAACAGGCATTGTTCTCTCCGGTGGAGGCGCACGTGGAGTTGCTCATCTCGGTGTATTAAAAGCATTAGATGAATTAGGCGTTGTGATTGATTGCATTTCCGGAACGAGTGCTGGCGCGTTTGCGGGTGCACTATATGCGCAAGGCCTTAAACCGGATGCGATTTTTAAATTGATAAAAGGTGTTGGTTTTTTGAATTCGGTACGACCTGCATGGGTAAGAACGGGTTTATTTAATCTGGAAGGTATGAAGGGAATACTTCAAAAAAATATTCCGGTAAATAATTTCAATAGCCTTCGCATTCCTTTAACGGTAGCGGCAACAGACATTCGCAAAGGACAGATTTATTATTTTTCTCAGGGTGAGTTAATATCGGCTGTATTGGCTTCATGTAGTATTCCTGCAATTTTTAATCCGGTCAGCATGAACGGCAATCTCTATGTGGATGGAGGCCTTGTCGATAATCTCCCAGTGAAGCCAATACGAAAGGAGTGCGACTTTATTATTGGATCACACTGCAATCACATCAGCCCTGATGTCGATGTTGCAAATATAAAGTCGGTGATCGAAAGAAGCTTATTGGTGGCCATTTATTCCAACACAGAAATAAGCCGCGGCATGTGTGATGTATTTATTGAACCCCCTCGCATGGATCGTTTCAGTAGTATGGACTTCGGTAAAGTGCAGGAGATATTTGATTTCAGTTATCGCTTCACCATACAAAACTTTTTACCTCATCACTTTCAAAAAAGCACAGCCGCATGACATCCCGTGAGGACTTTAAACGACAACTACTTCAAGGCATTCCGGATAGGCTTCCTGAACGCAAGCCGTATGATCTTTCCGTCAGTCATGCTCCCCGCAGGAAAGACATTCTTTCTGTGGAAGAGAAAAAACTGGCAGTACGAAATGCGCTGCGTTATTTTCATCCGAAGCATCATGAAGTGCTGGCTCCTGAGTTTTATAAGGAGTTACAGGATTTTGGTCGCATTTATATGTATCGGTTCATGCCGGATTACAAAATATTGGCAAGACCCATTGAAGAATATCCACATCAATCATTGCAAGCGGCCGCGATTATGTTGATGATCCAGAACAACCTGGATCCTGCCGTAGCACAACACCCGCAAGAGTTAATCACGTATGGAGGCAACGGTGCTGTGTTTCAGAATTGGGCCCAATATTTACTCACTATGAAGTACCTGGCCACCATGAAGGATGATCAAACGTTACATATGTACTCGGGCCATCCGATGGGCGTTTTCCCATCTTCCAAAGAAGCGCCACGCGTAGTGGTGACCAACGGTATGATGATCCCTAACTATTCGAAGCCCGATGACTGGGAACGCTTTAATGCATTGGGCGTAACACAATATGGGCAGATGACAGCCGGAAGCTATATGTATATTGGACCACAGGGAATTGTTCACGGTACGAACATTACCATCCTCAATGCGGGCAGAAAAATTTCAAAACAAGGCGAAGGACTGGATGGTAAATTATTCGTGACTTCCGGTTTGGGCGGCATGAGTGGGGCGCAACCTAAAGCGGGAAACATTGCAGGCTGCATTACGGTAGTGGCGGAGGTGAATGAAAAAGCTACTCAAAAAAGACATGCTCAAGGTTGGGTAGATGAAGTTGTTTTGGATGTGAATGAATTGGTGAGGCGTGTCAATGAAGCAAAAATAAAAAAGGAAATAGTCTCCATCGCGTATCAGGGAAATATTGTAGACGTATGGGAAAAGTTTGATGCTGAAAATGTTTTTGTTGATATGGGTTCCGATCAAACCTCGTTGCATAATCCCTGGGCAGGAGGATATTATCCGGTGGGATTAAGTTATGATCGGGCAAATGAGTTAATGCGGTTAAATCCCGAAGAGTTTAAGAAGCAAGTTCAACAGTCATTAAGAAGGCAAGCGCTTTCTATCAATAAGCACACAGCAAAGGGTACTTACTTCTTTGATTATGGAAATGCATTCTTATTGGAAGCTTCCCGGGCTGGCGCGGATGTTATGGCCGATGACGGAATTAATTTCAGGTATCCTTCCTACGTGCAGGATATTATGGGACCCATATGCTTTGATTATGGTTTTGGCCCTTTTCGTTGGGTGTGTGCTTCGGGTAAATCAGAAGATCTGGATTATACGGATCACCTTGCCGCGGGAGTATTGGAGGATATGTTGAAAAATTCAACTACCGAAATTCAATTGCAATTGAATGACAACATTCATTGGATAAAGTCAGCCAAAGCAAATAGGTTGGTAGTTGGATCGCAGGCTCGCATATTATACGCCAATGCGGAAGGCAGAATAAAAATTGCTGAAGCATTTAATCAGGCTATACGATTAGGAAAGATTGGTCCGGTTGTATTGGGTCGCGATCATCATGATGTATCCGGTACGGATAGTCCGTATCGGGAGACGTCAAATATTTATGATGGCTCGCGCTTTACAGCAGATATGGCCATTCACAACGTGATCGGTGATTCATTTCGTGGAGCCACATGGGTTTCTATTCATAACGGAGGTGGGGTAGGTTGGGGCGAAGTTATTAATGGAGGTTTTGGATTGTTGCTGGATGGTTCAGCTGAAGCAGATAAGAGATTGAAAAATATGCTGTACTTTGACGTGAACAATGGTATTGCACGCAGGGCCTGGGCACGCAATGAAGGTGCATTGACTACAATAGAAAAAGAACTTTCCGATTTAATGATAGTAACCATGCCTTATCTGGCTGATGATAAATTAATTGATCAACTATCCTGATGTTTCGTCCTTTCTATATATTGATTTTTAAAATTCTTGGTTGGAAAATTGAAGGAGAATTTCCTAAGCACCTAAAGAAATATATTGTAGCTGTTGCGCCTCACACCAGCAATTGGGATTTTCCTTTGGGCATAATGACACGAAGTATTTTAAAAATGAAGCACACCTACTTTTTGGGTAAAGATTCTTTGTTCAAGCCACCGTTTGGGTGGTTCTTTCGATGGCTGGGAGGATATCCTGTGGATCGATCGAAGACCCATGATATGGTGCAGCAAGTGATTGGAATATTTAATCAACACGAAAACTTCATCATTGGAGTTGCTCCTGAAGGAACCCGAAAAAAAGTAGAGAAACTGCGCACAGGATTTTATTTCATTGCAAAAGGAGCAGGCATTCCTATCATACCGGTGGGTTTTGATTTCTCTACGAAGCGGGTTGTGGTTAGTACACCTTTTTATCCTTCTGAAAATCAGCAAAAAGATTTCGAAAGTCTGAAAGAATTTTACCGAACCATGCGGGGTAAAAATCCCGAATTAGGGATTGATTAACGATTTTGGAGAAGACCCTATAATTTTATTGCCTAATTCTTAAATTGACAATAACAAAACCCCTATAAAATGAAAAAAATACTACTCCTAATGGCTGATCTGTGGAATTTCTACTGTAAGCTTTTCTCAGTTTATTAAGCAAGGTTCTATAATTGGAGGTGGAACCTTTCAACTTGAAACCTCGAAGTATAAGGACTATGACTCAAAAGGAATGTTATTCTCTATAGCACCTTGGGCAGGTTATACTATAGTTAATAACTTAGTTCTTGGAGCAAACTTTGAATATTCATATGGCAGTTCTAAAAGATCATCTTCAAATAGTACTTTTAAAAGTAATTCAGTTTTCTTGGCCCCATTCATAAGATATTATTTAAATCAGGGTTTGTTTTTTCAAAGTCAATATGGATTTTGTCCCTCAAAATACAAATCTGATGTTAATGGTCTTATAACTGAAAATGATGGAAATTCATTTATCCTTAGGTGGGGGGTAGGTTATGCTGCGCGGATTTCTGATACTGTATTGTTTGAACCTACCATGGGATACTATGCTTCCGGCTCAAGTGATAGTTCTACAAGAAGTGGTCTCTATGTTATGGGTGGTTTTACCATCATACTAAAAACAGTTCAATAGCGTTAAGAGTCAAGTTTTCGGCCCTATCTTTGTACTAAGTGAAAAAAATCAAACTACTATGAAAAAATTATTATTCGTAAGTCTAATCTTTGCAGGTGCTACTTTTTCACACACTGCATCGGCCCAAGTGCAATTTTCGCTGGGTATCAAAGGAGGTGTGAATTTTGCCAACATTATTGTGAGTGATGCGAGTGCAACCTGGGATGGAAAAACAGGATTTCATGGCGGTGCGTTTGCACTAATAAAAGTTACCGCTTTCGCTGTTCAACCTGAACTAATCTTTTCCCAACAAGGATCAACTGTAAAAATCAATGGGCAGGATCTGGATGCGAATTTCAGTTATCTGAACGTACCTGTAATGTTAAAATTTTATCTTCCTCTTGGGTTGAATCTTCAGATGGGCCCCCAGTTTGGGTTTCTAACATCGGCTAAATCAGATTATAACCCCATCACGAACACCCCACAAAACGAAACTGATCTGAAAGGTTTTTATAAAAACTCCGATGTAAGCTTGGGATTGGGGATAGGCTGGGATCTTCCGATGCGGTTAACCATTGATGCCCGTTATAATCTTGGTCTTACTAAGATTGAAGATAATGCGAGTTTAGAAGCAACCAAAAATCAGGTTTTCCAGTTATCACTTGGGTATAAACTCTTTAAATTCGGAAAGTAATATTTCAATTTTGCCTTTTCAAAAAGCCATCCTTGTGATGGCTTTTTAAATTCCCTTACCGATCACCTAATTTTACAGCGAATTTATTCTATGACCTACCCGGAAACGCTGAATTATTTGTATCAAAACCTCCCCATGTTTCAGAGCATAGGAGCCTCCGCCTTTAAAAAGGATTTAACAAACACCATCGCTTTATGCGAAGCACTGGGCAATCCGCAAAATAAATTTAAGTCCATACACATTGCCGGTACAAATGGAAAGGGGAGTTCTTCGCACATGCTTGCTTCCGTGTTGCAGGCTGCTGGCTATAAAACAGGGTTATATACGTCACCACACCTGAAGAAATTTACGGAGAGAATCAGAATCAACGGACAAGAAGTAGACCCGGAGTTTGTAATTGGTTTTGTTGAAAGGATCAAACCCCTGATTGAAGAGATACAACCTTCCTTTTTTGAAACCACCGTATTGATGGCGTTCGATTACTTTGCATCGAAACAAGTTGACGTAGCAGTAATTGAAGTAGGTCTTGGAGGCCGCCTTGATTCCACCAATGTAGTTACACCCGTGCTTTCGTTGATTACCAATATCAGTTGGGATCATATGGATTTGCTTGGTGATACCTTGGAGAAGATTGCTACTGAAAAGGCAGGCATTATTAAGCCTGACGTTCCGGTTGTAATCAGCGAGCGACACGATGAAGTAGAAAATGTATTTGTGTTAAAAGCCGGAGAGTGTCACAGTTCAATTACGTTTGCTTCTGATCAATTCAATGTGACGCAGAATGCAAATGGTTTTTATTTAGTTCATCACAAAAACCGGCAACAAATAATAAAGTTGGATTTGATGGGAAGATATCAAGTTAAAAATATTGTTGGTGTGCTGGCCAGTGTTGACGAATTAAGAAAAATTGGATTTAAGATTTCTGACGAGGATGTGGCGAGTGGTTTGAGTGAGGTGATGTCGCGCACCGGTCTTCGTGGACGCTGGCAAACGATCGGAGAAAGCCCAGTGATTATTTGCGACACAGGTCATAATGAGGGGGGCATCCGTGAGATCGTTCAACAGATTGCAGAAACAAACTATCACCATTTACATATGGTAATAGGAATGGTGAAAGATAAAGATGTATCAAAAGTGCTAAGCTTATTGCCGACTGACGCTACCTATTATTTTTGCCAGGCTTCCATACCTCGCGCCATGCCAGCGGATGAATTGTGTAGAAAAGCTGAAAGCGTTGGATTAAAAGGCAGCGTTTTCAAAAATGTGAATGATGCCATCAAAGCCGCTAAAGAAAACAGTTCGCCCGATGACTTCATTTTTGTTGGGGGCAGCACCTTTGTGGTTGCCGAAGTTGAAAACTTATAATCGTTGATAACTAATGAAAAGTAAACTTAAACGCTTTGAAATAATTTCCAGCAGAGAGAACGTGATAGAACCGGGAAAGGAATTGTTTAAGACGATTAAAGGAAACTGGAATACGACTTACTTCAAAAACGATCATCCTATTAGTATTGAATTAGCCTGCGGTCGCGGTGAGTATTCGGTGGGTATGGCCCGCGCCATCCCGAATCGAAATTTTATCGGAGTGGATAAGAAAGGCGATCGCCTTTGGAAGGGAAGCACCTGGGCCGTGGACGAACAACTTGCCAACGTTGCTTTTTTGCGCACGGATATTTTATTTGTAGAAAGTTTTTTTGAGCCGGGAGAAGTGTATGAAATATGGCTCACCTTTCCGGATCCCCGTCCGCGCAAGCGTGATGCCAAGCGAAGATTGTCGAGTTCGCGCTACATCGATATGTATAAGAAACTTTTGCGCCCAGGTGGCTTCTTCCGGTTCAAGACCGATAACACGGATCTTTTTAATTTCACGTTGGAGGAATTGTCGATGCGAAATGACCTGATGGATTTTGTCTGTACCCACGATCTCTATCAATCAGAATTAAGAACTGAGTGCTATGACATCAAGACTAAGTATGAAGAGATGTTTGCTGCGAAGGGCGAAATGATAAAATATCTTCGGTTCCGATTCAAACCCGATTAAATCTAATCGAGTGAAGGTTAATCAAGAACCTCGAGTTCTTCTAAGATGGAAGCAAGCCTTTCGAAATCTTTAAGCCCTGGTTTCAATTCATTTTCTCCGGTCACATTGATCCCTTCTATAGGGAGGGCCAGCAAATCATTCAATGAATAAGCATCGGATTGGTTGATCAGGATTCTGAAGGAGGAGGCAATATCGGTAATGACGTGTAAATCCGAGATATCAAGTTTCAGCACCAGGTAACTGATCTTATCTTTAAATCGGATAAGTTCACTCTTTTGATTGTCCCATGCGGAAAGTGTAAGCGTAACGATAAATTCCAATGTTGGCAGACGGTTTATAAGATTCAATTGATTGGAAGCTATTTCCAAAGTCACCATCGGGTATTGATCAATCGAATGTAAGGGCGTGGCTTCGGTAACTTCCAATACAAATTGAGGTCCGGTTACCCAGCTGGTTATCTCTTTGTAGGTTGTAGGATCAACCACATCTGCCGGGAAACTCAACCAGTCTACGCCCATGCCTGCGCAATAACGTGCATCGCTGAGGTTGGTGATATTTCCGGCTTTAACTTTGGTTTTGAGCGACATGGCTCAAATATCAAAAAGAAAAAATAACTTTGAAATGAAATTGCTCATAATGAGGAAAGGTTTAGGTGTTTTTCTGGTATTCAGCTTCGTTATATTCTCCTGTTCCACGGATGAGCAGGTAATACCGGATATGGGTCTTGATTATTATCCATTACAAGTAGGCAATTATGCTACCTACGAAGTAAAAGAAACTAACATTTTGCAGTCCAAAGTGACAGAAACCTTCTATGATCTCAGGATCAAGGTAACGGGCTCCAGCATCAATGAGCAAGGTGTGGTTACTTATTTTCTCGTTCGGGAGAAAAGAACTTCTTCAGGCAATTGGGAGAGCCTTGACTCCTGGTCAACAAAAGTCATGGATAATAAGACCGTTCAGAATGAAGGAAATGTGCTGTTTGTTAAGCTTGTTTTTCCACCATCGATGAACTTAAAGTGGGATGGCAATCAATTCAATAACCTGCCGGACGATGGGAATGTTTTCAACGACAGTAATAGTGATCAATATTTTATTTCTGATCTGGATGAACCAATAACCTTGCCCTCTGGTTTTGAAACGGACCATTCGCTTACCGTGATTCAAAATAATTTTTCAGACAACATCGTGGGAACCGATCAGCGAAAGGAAGTGTATGCGAAGGGGGTTGGATTGATTTACAAAGAGATTACACAACTGGAGTATTGCACCAGCTCAAATTGCCTTGGGCAGCAAAAAGTGGATAAAGGAGTTATTCTTATTCAAAGCCTGAAAGAGCATGGTCAGATATAGAATTCATATACTTCTTTTCATTTTGACTTCTTATACAGCAGAAGCACAAACCAATCAGTATTTTCTATTTTTCAAGGATAAGTCAGGCACTCCATTTTCAATAACCGAGCCCTCTCAGTTTCTTTCGGCCAGAAGTATTGAGCGCAGGCAGAAGCAAAATATTTCTATCACCGAAGAAGACCTTCCGGTTAATCCCGATTATGTGAACCAGATTAAATCAGCAGGGGCAAAAACCTATTTTACTTCTCGTTGGTGGAATGGTGTTCTCATTGAAGCCGATGCTGCGATAATGACCAATATTAATTCCCTAAGTTTTGTTAGCGGATCGGTTTTAGTTGCACCGGGTAAAAAGTCGATCGGTGGTCGATTGCATATTACAAGGCAAAAGAAAAACACCAGTGCCGATCAGCCGGTTAACAATACTCAGCTCAAACAAATTGGTTTGGACGAAATGCATGAGATGGGATTTTTGGGTGAAGGAATCCGGATAGCCATTTTTGATAGTGGATTTCAAGGCGTGAACATCAGCTCGCCTTTTTCACTTTTGTTTACTGAAAATCGTGTGAAGCAAACGTTTAATTTCGTTAAAAACACAACGGGAGTTTATCAGTCGGATGACCATGGCACCGAAGTGCTTTCGGTGATGGCCGCCCATACCGGAGTATATACTGGAGGTGCATATAAGGCAGAGTACGTATTATATCTCACCGAAGATGTGAGCAGCGAATATCGGATTGAAGAATACAATTGGACTTTTGCAGCAGAACGGGCCGACAGTGCTGGCGTGGATGTCATCAACTCTTCATTGGGTTATAATCAGTTTGATGATTCGTCCATGGATTACGCTAAATCGGATTTGGATGGTAATAAACCTGTGATTTCACGGGCAGCACGAATCGCTATAGAGAAAGGAATGGTTGTAGTATGCAGTGCAGGAAATGAAGGAGCAAATTCATGGAAACTGGTAACACCGCCTGCTGATGTGGAAGGAATTTTGGCGGTGGGTTCTGTGAATGCCCAAAAATCGCTAAGCGGTTTTAGTTCTCAAGGCCCCACAGCCGACAATCGCATAAAGCCGGATGTCGTTGCTATGGGCTCTGGTACAAGTATCGTCAAGTCAAACGGAACGCTTGGCAGCGCCAGTGGCACGTCACTGGCCAGTCCGTTAATAGCAAGCCTTGCGGCTGGCACCTTGCAGGCTTTTCCTTCATTAAATTCTGCTCAGGTGTATGAAGCCATTATCAACTCTGCGGATCAGGCTACACGCCCCGATTATTTAATGGGATATGGCTTACCTCATTTCAGAGCGATTAAAAATTACATTGAGAGTTTTCAATTAGAGGAAGCCATCAGCATTTACCCTAACCCGGTGACGGGCGACACCATACAGATAAAATTAAAATTGCTGTTAAATGCTCCTGTGGAGATCACTATTTTCGATGCTCAGGGAAAACTTGTCGAAGAATACAGCAGGCAACTCAACTGGTTAAGCAATCCGATGGTCTATGACCTTTCCAAACTTCAGGCAGGGCTCTATCTGATGAGGGTAAATACAGGCAGTCAAATAGCCACATTAAAATTTGTGAAGCTATAACAGTAAGTAGCATTCAATAAAAGGATGCTATATCTTTGTGCCCTTAATAAGTATTAATCACATGCCTATAATTGCACCCTCCATTCTGGCTGCCGATTTTGCCAATCTTGAACGCGAAGTGACTATGATTAACGAAAGCATGGCCGATTGGATTCATGTGGATGTCATGGATGGAGTTTTTGTGCCTAATATTTCATTTGGGATTCCGGTCATTGAAGCAATCAGGAAGCATGCGAAAAAACCGTTGGATGTCCATCTGATGATTGTTCAACCTGAACGGTATGTTGAAGCCTTTCAGAAGGCCGGTGCTGAAATTTTAACCGTTCATCTTGAGGCAAGTACGCATTTGCATAGAACCCTCCAGCAAATTAAAGCCGCTGGTATGAAAGCAGGTGTTGCTGTAAATCCTCACACCAGCGTTTCACTATTGAAGGATACGATTGCGGATATTGACCTGGTTTGCATGATGTCCGTAAACCCTGGCTTTGGCGGACAAAAGTTTATTGAAAACACGTATCGCAAAGTGGCTGAATTAAAGAGCCTGATTGAAAGTCAGCGATCCAGTGCGCAGATTGAAATTGATGGAGGTGTCAATCAGCAAAACGCAAAACCTCTGCTGGATGCTGGTGCCGATGTGTTGGTGGCTGGAAATTTTGTATTCTCTTCATCTAACCCCAAAGAGGTTATTCAGCGTTTGAAGAACATATAAGACTTATTTTGGCCTGAATTTTGGATTAATTATTCGAACTTTCTATATGAGATCCCTGGTATTTTTCATTCTACTGACTTCACTTTTTTCGTGTGCACGCACGGTCTCACGAATTGATCCCAAACAACAAGTTGATTTAAGCGGACGGTGGAATGATTCTGATTCGCGACAGGTGGCCGATAAAATGATAGCGGAGTTGCTGATCAACCCCCGGTTTAAAGAATATGCTCAGGCCCTCGGCAGAAAACCTGCCATTATTGTAGGACAGATTCGTAACAAAACAAGCGAACATATTGATGCCGATAATTATGTGAAGAAGTTAGCACTGGCCATTTTTAATTCTGGCCTTGCCGATTTGGTTGAGTCGGATATATTTCGTGATAAGATACGGGAAGAACGGGCACAGCAGCAGGATTTTTCTGATCCTGCTACCATGGCAAAGTGGGGAAAGGAAGTGGGTGCTAACCTGATGCTATTTGGAGAAATGACTTCTGAAACCGATGTGTATAATAAAGATCGCGTTGTCAACTATGTAACCACTCTGTTTCTGACCGAGGTTGAAACAAGTAAGCGCATCTGGTATGGGCAGCAGGAGATTAAGAAACACATAAAAAACTAAATCGGCTTCTTCATATTATGACTCTGATCAACATGGGAATGGTTAAATTTTCAGGTTCGCGATTTACGATTCTCAGTGTGATTTTCTTTCTGAGTTCTTGTGCCACTTACTATCAATCCAATTATAATTTTAACCAGGAATTTGAACAAGGCAACCTGAACAATGCCCTTACCAATCTTCAAGCCAGAGCTTCAGAAGCCAATGGTAAGAAAGAATTTTTGTTTCATGTGAACAACGGACTGGTGTTATCGATGATGGGCCGGTATGAAGAAAGCAATGAGTATTTTGAAAAAGCATTTTTGTTTGGCGAGGATTATCGTAAAAATTACCTCTATGAGGTGGCTTCGTATCTCACAAATCCAACGGTAACCATGTATAAAGGTGAAGATCATGAGCACCTGATGGTGTTGTATTACAAAGCCCTGAACTTTTTAAAGATGGGAAAAACGGAGGAAGCCTTGGTTGAGTGTAGAAGGCTGAACATTCGCTTGCAACAACTCAGTGACCGCTATGAGTCCGATACCAAATATCAACGCGATGCATTTGTCCACACACTGATGGGAATTATTTATGAAGTGGACAAGGATTACAATAATGCGTTCATAGCATATCGCAATGCTCTGGAGATTTATGAAGATGACTATGACAAATTGTTTAGGCTGGCAGCACCTGATCAACTGAAAAAGGACTTGTTGCGCACGGCCTCACTCAGTGGAATGACAGATGAATTTGCAAGATATAAGCAGGAGTTTGGCATGACTGATTTTGAATTTCATACACCGGAAGGAGGCGAGCTGGTATTCTTCTGGCACAATGGTCTGAGCCCGGTCAAAGCAGAATGGGGAATAACTTTTATGGTTGCCCGTAGGGATAATTGGATTTATTTTACAAATGCAGAATTAGGATTAACCTTTCCCTTTCGAATCGATAATTACAATGACAACGACAAAAAAGGGCTGAGTAGTCTTGAATTTTTTAGGGTAGCATTTCCCAGGTATATCGAACGGCCCACTTATTTTACAAATGCATCACTTTCTTTTCAAGATGAAACCATTTCACTTCAACTGATGGAAGATGTAAGTAAGATTGCCTTTAAAAGTCTTGAGCAGAGGATGAATCTCGAGTTGAGCAAAGCACTTATTCGGGTCGCTTTAAAGAAAGCAATGGAATACCAGGTAAAAAAAGAAGACAGGACCCTGGCTTCAGTGCTCGGCATGATCAACGCAATTACCGAAAAGGCAGACACCCGAAATTGGCAGACGCTTCCTCACAGTATTTACTATGCGCGGGTATCGCTGGCGGAAGGTAAAAACATTGTCAACCTCCACCTGCAAAATCAATCCCGTGAGGCCACCGAACACCAGTTTACCTATGAAGCAAAGAAAGGCCAGATACTCTTTCATACGTTTAGTTCTTTAGAAAGCGGATATCCTCAATATGGTTATTGAGTTACGGGGTTTTGCCATCCATGTTTACCTGATTATCTTTAACGTTTAAAACCAAAACCCTGAACAGCCGGCTTTACATATCTCTGTCGTTATTATTGTTTCTGTTTCTTGCAGAAGCAGTTCAGGCTCAGGATGATGAGAAGCCTACCTTTCCTTTAGAGACCATTTATGCGAAGCGCAAAAGCTATCCGGTGCGTACTGCCCTCAGGAATGTAAAGTTCAGCGCCAGTATTGGTGTTGGCAATACGTTTTTCAGGCACAAGCTGGATGGATTTGGAGTCTTTCAACGAACAGGGTTCGAGCCCCGCATTTTTCCATCAGGAGCCGGCACATCGCCACGGTATTCCAACTGGGTAAACGCGGTAGTCAATGACACTCTTTCTGTTCTGCCCGACAGCTATCTGATTAGTTCTGATACTGCCAAACTTGGCTTTAAAGGAAATGGTCTCAATATCCCTTTACATGTGTCAGTTCATTATGAATTTAAAAAGTTGAGGATAGGTGGAGGTTATGGGATTGAGCCAATGTTTATCGGAAATTTTACGCCCACCACGTTTGCGGATAAGATCGGAAGTTTTCAACCTAGCAATTCTTCAGGGATAATGAAAAAATACTATGGCATGGTGGGATATTCCTTTTATCGCATGCAGGATTTTCTTTTTACAGGTAACCTACAAATCGGAGGATACAAACCCGGAAATAATTTTGCCAGAGACCTAATAAAAAAGGGAATAAATGTGAATGTGGGTGTCACTATTGAAAGAGATCTTTCAGAATACTGGAGATTGTTTGTAAAGCCATCGCTCGATTTTAAAAATTACACGCTTACCGTAGCAGACAAGTCCATCAAGCATAACCTTAACGCTGCCTATGTGCAGGTAGGAGTCACTTATTCAATTCCTGAGTTGCCCAAATGCTTTCATCATGAATGTAAGATTCAAATGAATCACGCCCATGGCAACAAAGAATACAGAAGCAGGGTACATCCATTTTATAAAAAACAGAATCCGAATTACGGAGAAAATTATCCTACACTGATCAAGTACAAGGGTAAAAACAAGCGGAAGCTAAACCCCTATTAGCAGAGATTTTTAAGTCGCGCGAAGCCACTATTTTTTTCTACGAAAACCTTTATTTTCCGACAGGTTTTTAGGCTCATTTTTCCTTTATTTTAATTACCTTGCGACTTCGTTTTTAAGGCCTTTAAACAGGGTTTTGAGGCGATTTTTTAACCCCTAAATACTACGTGGCAGAAGAAAGCAATTTACCCCCGGCAAGACAGAACATTATACCCATCAATATTGAAGATGAGATGCGGGGCGCCTACATCGATTACTCGATGTCGGTGATCGTTTCCAGAGCGTTACCTGATGTGAGAGATGGTTTAAAACCTGTGCATAGAAGAGTGTTGTATGGAATGCTCGACCTGGGTGTTAACTATAACAAGCCGTATAAGAAGTCGGCCAGGATTGTCGGTGAAGTGTTGGGTAAGTATCACCCTCATGGTGACTCGTCCGTGTATGATACCATGGTACGGATGGCGCAAAATTGGTCGCTACGTTATACACTGGTTGACGGTCAGGGAAACTTCGGATCTATCGATGGCGACTCTCCGGCTGCCATGCGTTATACAGAAGCCCGCTTGCGCAGATTAGCCGAAGAATTGCTTTCCGACATCAACAAAGACACGGTAGATTTTCAATCCAACTTTGATGACTCGCTTACGGAGCCAACCGTGCTACCCGGTAAAGCTCCCAACTTGTTAATAAACGGATCATCGGGTATTGCTGTGGGCATGGCCACCAATATGGCTCCTCACAACCTGACGGAAGTGGTGGACGGAATTATTGCGTATATCGATAATAGGGAGATTACCATCTCCGAATTGATGAAACACATCACCGCTCCTGATTTTCCAACCGGAGGTTTGATTTATGGCTATCAGGGAGTGCAGGAAGCTTTCCTTACGGGAAGAGGCAGGATTGTAGTAAGGGCGAAAGCGGAGATTGTCACTTCCAGCACAGGAAAAGATCAAATCATCGTTACAGAAGTTCCCTACATGGTGAACAAGGCGATGATGATTGAAAAGACCGCTGCCCTGGTGAATGATAAAAAAATTGAAGGGATCAGCGATATCCGCGATGAATCGGATCGCGATGGATATCGGGTAGTTTATGATCTTAAAAGAGATGCCATACCAAACATTGTACTAAACAATCTATTCAAATACACACAGCTTCAGTCTTCCTTTGGAGTGAACAATGTGGCCCTTGTAAAAGGCAGGCCACAAACGCTGAACCTGAAGGATATGATTGTGCACTTTGTTGATCACAGGCATGAAGTAGTTGTCCGCAGAACGAAGTATGAATTAAATGAAGCGCGAAAAAGAGCCCATATTCTGGAAGGATACCTGATCGCGTTGGATCACCTGGATGAAGTGATCACGTTGATTCGTAATTCTAAAGATCCGGAGGTTGCCAAAGAAGGATTGATCGTTCAGTTCAACCTTTCGGAGATACAGGCGAAAGCAATTCTGGAGATGAGGTTGCAACGCCTTACTGGCCTGGAGCGTGATAAAATTCTGAACGAATACAAGGAAGTGATGGCACTCATCGAACGCCTTAATGAAATTTTGGCAAACGAGTCCATACGTATGGGCATTATCAAAGATGAGTTGGCCGAGATCAAAGAAAGATATGGAGATGCTCGCAGAACGTTGGTAGTTCATAGTGATGATGATATCACTCTGGAAGATATGATCCCCAATGAAGAGATGGTGATTACTATTTCCAATCATGGTTATGTCAAGCGCACGTCACTTTCTGAATACCGCACGCAAGGCAGGGGTGGCATTGGATCTAAGTCGGCCACCAGCAAAGAAGACGATTTTACTGAACACCTGTTTATAGGTCCGGCTCACAATTATCTGCTCATCTTCACCGAGTTTGGGCAGCTATACTGGAAAAAGGTGTATGAAATACCGGAAGGAACAAAGACCTCCAAAGGAAGGGCCATCCAAAACCTTCTTAACATTCAGCCGGGAGATAGAGTAAAAGCGGTCTTGAATGTGAAAGGTCTCGATGACGCTGAATATATCAACAATACATTTGTAATTCTTTGTACGGAGAAAGGAACCATTAAGAAGACTTCGCTGGAAGCGTACTCAAGACCGAGGGCAAATGGTATTACCGCCATCACCATCAATGATGGCGACCGTCTATTGAATGCTGCGTTGACAAACGGAACAAACGATATTATCATTGCTAAGAGTGAAGGTAAAGCCGTCCGCTTCAAAGAAAGCGATGTGAGGCCCATGGGCAGAACCGCTTCCGGAGTAAGAGGAGTTACCCTGGAATCAGATTCCGACAAGGTAATTGGCATGGTTTGTATCTCTCGCGAAGACGCCAACCTGCTGGTGGTTTCTGAGAAGGGATATGGAAAACGCTCTTTAGTTGATGATTACCGTATCACCCGCAGGGGTGGAAAGGGTGTGAAGACTATTAATATCACCGAAAAAACTGGCAAGCTTGTTGCCATTAAGGAAGTGGTAGACAATGACGATTTGATGATTATTAACAAGTCAGGTATCAGTATACGAATTAGCGTGACGGAATTAAGGGTGATGGGAAGGGCTACCCAAGGTGTGCGACTGATAAAACTTAACGAGGACGATGCCATTTCATCGGTTGAGAAAATTCAAAAGATAGAAGGCGACTTGACGGAAGGAGAAACAACGATACAACCAGAATAAACAACGTGAACTTAAACCTAAACATGAAAATGAAAAAGATAGCAATCATGCTGATGCTTTTGGCGCCTCTTGCTACCATGGCTCAAAAGGAGATTAAACCCAGCGTAGCCAATGCCGAAAAGGCGCTCCGTGCCGGCAAATTTGATGAGGCAAAAGCCATCATTGACATTACCACCGCCAACCAGGAATTTATGGTTGATAAAAAAGGTAACCCTTCAAAGAATGCAGCGAAAGCGTGGTATTTGAAAGGTCTTATTTACGCAGGTATTGATACCACGAAGGTGGAAAAATACAAATCATTGGTTCCGGATGGTTTCCCTGTTGCTAAAGAAGCATTTGAAAAAGCCAAGCAGCTTGATGGTGGCAAAACACCCGCTTTCATTAATGATGCAGTAGGTTTCCCTATGATGAACGACCAGATAAATGCTTCTCTTGCACAGAGTTATTTCAATGGAGCGGTTAAAGCTTACCAGGACGAAAAGAACTTCAAAAAAGCTTTTGAATATACGGAACGCACCTTGTATTTTATTCCAAACGACACAGCTATTCTAATGAATGCCGGTGTATTCTTTGGACCTGCAGCGGAAGAATGGGACAAGTCTATCGAATATATAAACAAGTATCACGAAAAAGGCGGTACCAACGCTGACTCTTATATCATGTTGTTTAGTATTTATCGCGACAAGAAAAAAGATAATGATACGGCACTGAAGGTTGCTCAGGACATGGTTAAGAAATTTCCGAATAACTCAGAATTTCCTAAATATGAGTTGGATATGTATGTTAAAATGAATCGCTTACCAGAAGCAAAAGAGGTGATGTTAAAGCAAGCCAACGCTGAACCAGACAATAAAGAAGCAAGATACTTTTTAGGAGTAATCAGCTACGAATTAAAGGATAATGTGGAGGCTCGTAAGTGGTATGAAGAAGCGATTAAACTGGATGCGAAATACTTTGAGCCACAACTGGGTCTTGCCGACTTGGTGTACCTGGATGCAAAAGAAGTGAAAAGCAAAATGAACCAGCTTGGCAATTCGAAGGAAGATTTTGCGAAGAAAGTTGAACTTGATAAAACGTACCAGGAGAAATTGCGAGTAGCTCTTCCGTATTGGGAGAAATGTGAAAAACTAAGCCCCGATGAAGGTAAAGTGTTGGATGTGCTTTATTTAATCTACAACGACCTTGAAATGACAGCACAGGTTACCCGTATTGAAAAAAGAATGAAGGCATTAGGTCTATTAGACTAATTCAATTAGTCTGAACTAAAACAAAAAAGAGGCGATAGGCCTCTTTTTTGTTTTATGAATAGTGGAAATCACTTATGCATACAAGGCTTCCTTTTGAGCATTCACCGGCTCGCTTGAAATGTATTCATCATACGTCATTAGTTTATCTATGTAGCCATTGGGAGTAATCTCAATAATACGGTTAGCAACTGTTTGTGTGAACTCATGATCATGAGAAGTAAACAGTACCGTGCCCGGGAAATCTTTCAGGGCATTGTTAAAGGCGGTGATGGATTCCAGATCAAGATGGTTGGTGGGTTCATCCAGTATCAGCAGGTTGGCTCCGGCTAACATCATGCGCGAGATCATGCAACGAACTTTTTCACCTCCTGACAGCACGCTGCATTTCTTGAAAACTTCTTCTCCTGAAAACAACATCTTGCCCAGGAACCCACGAATGTATACTTCGTCTTTATTTTCATCATCGGCAAATTGACGTAACCAATCAACCAGATTATCATTAGATTGAAAATAGCTTTCGTTATTAACCGGCAGGTAAGCAGGCGTGATGGTCTGGCCGAACTGAAATTCTCCTTTATCTGGTTTTAGTTCTCCGGCTAACAATTGAAACAGCGTAGTAATGGTTAAGCTATCCTTACCAAGGAAGGCGATCTTGTCACCTTTGTTGACAAAGAAGTCCAGGTTTTTAAATAAGGTTATTCCGTTTAGTGAGTGCGTTAGATGTTCGACATGCAGAATCTGGTCTCCAGCCGTGCGCTTTTGTTGAAAAATAATGGCGGGGTATTTTCGAGTGGAGGGTTGGATATCGTCCAGGTTAATTTTTTCCAATAGCTTCCTTCTGCTGGTGGCCTGTTTTGATTTGGAAGCATTGGCGCTAAAGCGCATAATAAATTCCTGTAATTCTTTCTTTTTCTCTTCTGCCTTTTTGTTGGCGGAGGAGCGTTGCGATAAGGCCAGCTGGCTGGACTGATACCAGAAAGAATAGTTACCCGTAAACAGTCGTATTACTTTGAAGTCAATGTCTACAACGTGGGTACATACCGTATCCAGAAAGTGACGATCGTGAGAAACGACAATAACCGTATTCTTGAAATCCAGCAAAAAGTCTTCCAGCCAACTTACGGTATGGATGTCCAGGTCGTTGGTAGGTTCATCCAGAATAAGAATATCAGGATTTCCGTAAATAGCCTGGGCCAACAATACCCTTACTTTTTGGGCACCACTTAATTCTTTCACCAGTTTATAGTGGTCCTCTTCAATGATTCCTAAACCACTTAGCAAGGATGCAGCATCGGATTCGGCATTCCATCCATTCAGTTCGGCAAACTCTGCTTCGAGTTCTGAAGCTTTGATTCCATCTTCCTCCGAAAAGTCAGGCTTGGCATAAACAGCATCCTTTTCCTTCATGATTTTCCAGAGAACCGTATGCCCCATCATTACCGTATCAAGAACGGGCACTTCGTCAAATTCATAATGATTTTGGCGTAAAACAGCCATCCGTTTGCCTGGGTCTATCACAACAGAGCCTCGGGTGGGGTCAATATCACCTGAAAGAATCTTTAAAAAAGTTGATTTTCCGGCACCATTCGCACCAATCACGCCATAGCAGTTACCGGCAGTAAACCTCAGGTTTACCTCATCAAACAGTACCCGCTTGCCAAACTGTAAGGAAACATTATTTGCTGCAATCATGAAAGAGTAAAATAAGGCGCAAAGGTAAGGAATAGGTTGCAATTAAGAATTGAAGCAATAAAAAAGGCTGCATTTCAAATTGTCACTTCATTCAAATAAAATCCCGAAGGGATGATATTTTCATAGAATACCATGATCATTGCATCGAAACCCTGAAAGGGTGACATAATGCCACTCCTTCGGAGTTTGATGCTTGCCTGGCTTTGTTTTTCTATAACTATTGCAGCCCTTAGGGCTTAGATCAATCAGTAAACATCCGCGACAATTTGAAATGCATCCATAAAAAATGATAGTGAGGTAAGTGTTAGGGCCAGCGGCATTCTTATATTCGTTGATAATTGTCATGTGAAAGTATTTCTCCGCTGTTGATATTTGCGCAGAGAAGAATTTCGACAAGCGAGGAAATTGTTTCTGATAGATGGATTTAGGCAAAAAAGAATTTGAGATAACCGACAAAGGCTCTTTGCGCCTGGTGCGAAGCGGCTATGAATATTTTGATTTACTTGAACAGACTATTCAATCTGCCCAGAAATGTATCCACCTCCAGATTTATATCTATGCGGAGGACCAA
>Ga0163151_10002447_pt1 | contig 28662 bp, 24 predicted proteins | sample OliLakLV19MP5IB2_FD_145596 | JGI IMG/M metagenome (GOLD analysis project Ga0163151, IMG submission 145596) | Freshwater microbial mat bacterial communities from Lake Vanda, McMurdo Dry Valleys, Antarctica - Oligotrophic Lake LV.19.MP5.IB-2 | ecosystem: Environmental > Aquatic > Freshwater >...
TGCAAATTCCGGTTAAGCCGTCTCGATTTCGTGAAAGAACTGCTCGGCGCGCATCCTAAGGACAATACGCGAGAATCGTATCGCGTTCGGTTTGGCGACACTTTGCGATCCATTGCTTTGAAACATCCGCAAATGCAAGACGCAAGATTGTGGACATTGCTCGCTAAGCTCAATACCATCTCTATACAACAGGACTCACATGGTGCGCCGCGTGCAATGCTGGCTCCTGGACGAAATCTTATGGTTCCTGATGCCCATGAAATTAAGCAATTTCAAAACGAAAATCAAAATGAGAAGAACATGCAAAGGATTCCAATTTGCTGTTTCCTTTGCAAAGCTCCGTTCGCCAGTACCGGCTCAGTTTGTACCAAATGCCGTCAAGCTGCCAAAGGTGCGGCCGATCGCAAAACGGATGACATCCCGGGAGAGCGCGGCCGTCCCGCACGCTCCGTTGTGGCAAATGGACAGGTGCTGGCGAGACGCCGGGGCCCGTTTGCGAATCGTCGATCAAATTCCTTTTGGGAGGCTGACTACTTGTCGTTTTCGTCGGACTCAAATTTGCCACTAAGACCAAACGACGGTTTCGAGAAACTACGGTAAGGCACCATATAAAGTGCTCATTGGCGTAGTGTGAATTTCCCTGATAAAGGTCCAACGTTTTTCCCTGATATTTGTTCGAGTTCACTGGTCGGTTTTCTTTTTCTACGCAATTCGATGACCAGGGAAGCTACCTGCCAACAAGCGTGGAACAGAACAGAAGGGTCGTATCAAAGTTACAATTGTTCGTAAGTAAATTCGAGGAGAGGCGGAATGTCTGAGAGTGCCAACTGGGAACAGGACGAAGATTCGATAGTAGATCACTACAGCATGCTCGTGGCGAATGACGCAAGCTTCCAGCGGATTTTTGATCGTTACATCCTCACCACGCTAATCGACTTGACACAATTAGTTCATTTTCGGCGAGAGATCGTTCATGAGGTCCAGCGTTGCACTCGCAAAGCGCCACGCAAAGTCTTTGGCGATTTGGGTGGAACAACAGGAACTAAGATAACCTGGGGAGCTCTGGTACAGGCAACACGACGTTATTTCGAGAAAAAGGGCAAGGAGCATGGCTGGACTGAAGACCAGATAGACGAACAGCAGAAGCGTTGGTTAGCTTTAGTAGAGCCGGCATGGGTGCTGAGCACGGCGGATCGTAGGATCGATATATCAGATCTTAAACAATGGCGCGATGATTTTATCGAGTTACAGAAGCGTGACCAGGGTCCATATCCCGCCTGTTGCGCGTGCACTTCAAAATGCCTTTTTCGAGTGGAAGTAAGTGATGCTGTTGTTGATGCCAAGATTGCATCGGAGTTCAAGTCGACTATGAACGCGGACGGTATCGCCTCAGCAGATTCGATTGGCTCGTATTGTAGGGGCCTGACCCAACGCATGGTTGGACATAAAGAGATTGACGTATCCTATTGCCTGGCTGTGCACTTAGTTAGGGATCAACCTCTCTCCGCTGACGCTCAGCAGCAGCTTCTGCAAGAAACTCGTCTCGTTCTCGAACATCCTGAAGAAGGTGGAAACAGAGAGGCTTAACCCAGCAGTTTTCAGTTTTCCGAGCCGTTTAATATTCGATAGATCGTGGCATTAGCGCTCTGCGGCGATCATCACATCAGATCTAGTTGAACTCGCAAGTAAGACCCTGCTTCTGGGCATCGACGGGTTGAAATGAAAAACTAGCCGAGCCGAAATCCCTCGGGGTCAGACAAATATCGGGGGAACTTTAGAGTGTATTTTTGCACGATTGCTGCCGGTACGCCTACATGAAGGTTTGCGGCTCAGCCGCGCAAGCGGTATTCTCTGAGTTGAAACTGCCGGACCCGGAGATTGCAAGAGTTGCATTGTCTAATTGCGCGACGCATTTTGCCGGTTGTGGCTGGCTTGATGCTGGCTGGGGCGGCTGTCGCCCAGAAAACCGTGTGTCGCAAGAACTTTACTGCTGAGAGAGAAACGGCTCAATGAAATTATCCAGAACTATATCGCTACTTACAGTCGCTGCATGCTTTTCGCTGACCAGCGTCAATAACGTCTGTCATGCGCAGTCAGTTAAAATCAGGCATTCAGCGAAAGCGGTGCCACATGCAGAATCAGCGGAAGACTTTTTGCACCGCTATTTCTACACGTTGGCGAACGCTAAATCGGTTATGGAAATGAAGAAGTTCTACCTAACCACTAAGGAAGACCCGAAGACCGATGAAATGTTAAAGGATCCAGTTTTCGCAAAGTTTGCATTAAGCATGATCCAGGGCGACCCAGCCAGAGTGAAGATCGTTTCGAAGAAGGAAGAACTGAACAAAGTGACCTTCCAATTGGTACCAATTGACATACCTACCCAGTACCAGGAGCAATCCAAGCAACCAGGATTTTCCATGACCGGTGAGGCAATTGTCATTACGGATAACGGAGGCTGGAAAATCTACAAAGACTACTGGACTGTTATTTCGAATGAATCGGGAGCCAAGAGCACCATCCGTTTTGGCCGTGATCCGGACAGCAAAGTAGGCGATTCCAGAGGCGATTCTGACACCAAATCAGCGATGCCGCCGGAGGATTACGATTCTAAGTTCCGCCACCGAATAATGGAGAACTGGAAACAGTCTGGAAAAGGCAATTTATACGCCTTGGTTCACGTATTGCCTGACGGGAAGTTGGATGAAGTGATCGTCGGCAGTGAAACCGATCAGAAATCGGCATTTCAACAGGCTAAAGCTATGCTTGCTGACTTGCAACCATTTCCGACGTTACCTGCAGATAAATTGAGCACGCCTTATGCGTGGATGCAGATTAGTTGGTCCGATGACGGCAAGGGCTTTTCCGGTCCGTATTTCAATGATAAGTACCCAAGTTACATTCTTGAAAAATTGAATTTCAAAGCCGATTAACTGCGGAACGCCCTCGGTCTCCGGCGCTAGTGGCTCTTGCGGGTACGCAAGAACTCTATGAGTCCAGGGGTATCGTCAGTGATGATGCCGTCTACGCCCATGGACACAGCTTGTTCCCACTCGCTAGGTAAGTTGACCGTCCAGACGTTCACTTTCAGTCCGGAACGTTTGGCGCGTTGCACAACATCGGCGCGCAACGTGTGAAAGTCCGGATTCCAGATAGTCGCTCCGACTTTGCTCGTATAGCTCTTTGGTTCTAGAAGAATTGCCGTGTCTAGTACTGCGATTTTGTATTGTGGCGCCTTCTTATGAATCGATTTTAGAATCTCATGATCGAACGAGCTGATGACTATTCGATCAGGATACGGATAACTTTTCAGCATCGTGACCAGGTCATCATCAAGACCAGGGTATTGCTTCGGCCAGTTTTTGACCTCGATGTTTAGCACCAGCTTTCCATCGATAAGCTTTAAGACATCTGAAAGTAGCGGGATGCGTTCTGAAGTGAATTCCGATCCAAACTTCACTCCAGCACTTGCTTTTGTCAATTCGTCGAAAGTTAAATCAGGCACTGCCCCGACACCATTTGTAGTGCGCGAGATGTCTGCATCGTGGATAACTACCAGCTCGCCAGTCTTGCATTTGTGGATGTCCAGTTCAATTCCGTCCGCGCCAAGTTCGATTGCTTTCTTGAAAGCCGCCATTGTGTTTTCCGGCGCCCACTTCTTTCCGCCGCGATGGGCAATAACCGAAGGGGTGCGTTCGACTGTTGCAGTGGTCACCGCCATTAGTGCTGGCTGCGTGCTGTCCTGCGAAGTAGCGGCGGTACTTTGCTTGGATGTTTTGGATTCGGTGATGTCAACGACTTTCACTTCGACTGCACTGCTTGGTAAAATCGTTGCAGCGAAAAGCGCAAGACCTAATAAAGTGGGCGAGATGCGATTAATCACGTTGTTCTCCGCGAAATGAACGTTGTTCCGCGACCATGTTAGACCATCGCGCTATTTAGTTGATTAAGTGTAAACCCTAGTCGGAAGTCATGACAAACGTCATGCCTCATCCATTACGTTTAGCATTGTTCAAGAGTCCTTCATAAGACTAGACTGCATTCAATAAGCTGTTTCGATGTCTTCACCGACTGTGGTGCTGGCAGTTCGTCTTGCGGGTGTAGTCAATGAAATCAACTTCCGTTCTCATTTATATGTGTGCTGTTAGTGCCGTGTGCGGTGGTGCATACGTAACCATTAACGGTGCAAGCTATGGCTCGCCGAGCGCGGTGCACAATTCGGCGCCCGCCAATGCGGGTTCGAAGATGATTCGTCCTGTCAGTATTGCTGACAACGAGTCCAGTCCGTTGGCTTACGCGAAGACCTTCTCCAGTGACTACAAGCTTTCCGGTCCATACAGCAGTAAGAACCTCCAAATCTATTTATTGTCTGGTGCGAACAAAGCAGAGAAATGGCCATTCCTTGCCGTTCATGATGCTATCGAGCAGAAGAAAGCCAAGATCGCCGAGACAGGTGACGTCAACCAGCTCTCAATTACCAACAAGAGCGACCAGGTGGTTTTCATTCACTCTGGCGATATTCTGAAAGGCGGCAATCAGGATCGCATGTCTCAATACGATGCGATGATTCCGCCGAGACAAACGTTGGCGCTGGCCGCATTTTGCGTCGAGCAAGATCGTTGGACTAAACGAGGCGAGGAGTCTTCGGAAAATTTCGCAGTACCGAAGCCATCCTCTTTGCCGTCCTACTTTCCGGCTAAGATGAAGCGTAGCCCTGCACTCCAAGGAGCTACCAATGGATGCATCGGTCCGATGATTTCGGCTGCACGACTCGCCGGCGACCAAAGTGCTGTGTGGAACACTGTATCGAAGGCGCAGTCAGACCTCGGTTATAGCACTGGAGCCAATGTGAAGGATTCACGTTCAGATAGCAGTTTTGAATTGACGCTGGAAGGACCAGCGATGCAAAAGGCGCGTTTACCTTACATCGATCCGCTTTCCGATCTGCCGGAGAAGAGCGAGACCAGTATTGGTTATCTGGCTTTTGTGGACGGTAAGTATGTGGCTGGTGACAGTTACATCAGTCACGATTTGTTTATGAAGATGTGGCCGAAGATGCTTTGCGTCCGCGCTACCGACGCCATTGTCGCAACGAAGCAACCAATGAAGGTAAGTGGCACTAATCCCGCTACCTTGTTGTCTGCTAAAGCGCAGCGCACGGAAGTGAATTCACGTACCACGCAAGTTGCGCGTAGCATAGGCAGATTGGCGTTGTTCGACACGTTGGATACTAAATTACAGAAATCTGTGCATGTTAGTATCGCGCGCAAGTGAGCGATTTGCCAGGACATATGGAATCGCTGTCACAAGTAACGGGCGGCGCATGGCGCCGCCCCTCAAGCGCCCGACGCCCGACGTGTGGCGCGTGGCCGCTAGCCTGGGAGGGGCTTGTCCCCAATACTGTTCACTTAACGCTTGGGTGAAACCCTGGGAGAGCGCCGGCGTCCCGCCGGCACCTGATTGCATTTGTGGTGACAGCAGCTTATGCTGCCACGCCTGAGACGATCAAAAGCCGGCGGGACGCCGGCGCTTGTACGTTGGATCGGCAAGGACTGCCACGCCTGCGACGATCAAAAGCCGGCTGGACGCCGGCGCTCCCAGGATCGGCAAGGACAGCCACGGACAGAGGATTCCATTCGCCTAAGTGAACGGTATTGGGGCCTGTCCCCTCCCGTTGTTCCGTACCCTGTTTGCTCACGAGCAGCCAATACAAGCGCCTGACACGAACATCAGCCCCCAGGTTTTGTGCCTAGGCGCGCCGCGCTTCAGGACCTTATTCATTGAGAACTATTTTGAGTCGGGCGGTTTTGGATCAAGCAGCGTGGCGAGTGCATCCTTCAATGCCACTCCACGTTGGGTCGCCTGAATAAGCTTTACTGCTTGCATGGCATCGATCTTCCCGGCGTTCACCAGGGTCTCGCACTCGCTGGCCACATGAAGTAAGCTATCCGACAGCACTCCGGACCGTCGAAGCAACGTATAACATTTATCGCTCATGGCGTTTTGTTCGATGATTCTGTATTCGGCAGATTGTGGATTCACAATCGGTGTTGGCTCAAGGTCCTCTTTTTTCGGCGGCGATTGATAGCCCTGGGCGGCGAATGTCCATAGCTCTTCCCCAAGCTCGCTTGCAGTTTGATATCTCAGAGCCGGATCCTTTTCCATTGACTTAAATATGATGCGCTCTAGCTCATCAGGGATTCTCAAATCAGCTCGAGCAATCGCCAACGGCACCGGATGCTCGTTCACCTGCATCATGATTGTCCCAATAGCACTTTCCGTTCGGAACGGAATCATGCCGGTTATCGCCTCATACATCACACATCCAAGAGAGTAGATGTCTGATCGCGAATCCAGGGAGACGCCACCACATTGTTCGGGACTCATGTAAGCAGGTGAGCCCAACATGTCACCACCTGTAGTGATATTCACATTGGGATTGTGTTCACGCAGCATTTTCGCGATTCCAAAATCGATGATTTTGACAGTGTCTGTCCCGGTTGGACCCTGCACGAGCATAATATTGCCTGGTTTCAAGTCGCGGTGAACCAGACCCTTGTCGTGCGCATATGCCAGGGCATCACACATCTGGGTGAAGATGTTGATGAAAGTCGGCAGGTCAAGATGGTCGCAATGACTTAACAGCGTTTGCAGTTCAACGCCGTCTAGATAATCCATTATTAGATAAGGCTGTCCGAACCTGGATAGTCCGAACTCACGAACGCGAATGAGGTTGGGATGCCTGAGCGAGCTGGCTGCGGTAGCTTCCTGCTCGAAACGCCGCACACTAACCGGGTCTACAAGTAGGTCGGTTCTCAAGACTTTTAGGGCCACCATGCTTCCGTCGTTGCGGTGTCGCGCCCGGTAGATGATTCCCATGCCGCCGCGACCAATTGTTTCAAGGATCTCGTAGTGTTCGAAAAACAGCGGGTCGTCCGCGCCAGCTACCGTTAGTCCTAGTAGATGCTGTGTATGCTCCACCGCGTGGGGACGCAAGCTTTCGGGAATTACTGCCGCCGGACCCCTGGTATTTACCGCTTCAGTCAAAAGGCTGTAAATGAGCTCAGCATCGGAAGTCGTGTATGTCCACACGATGTTTACGCGATTGAGCCCTTCGTCGACGTGGAGCATCCATGTCGGGTCGTAACTACCTTCGGAGTTGCCTGTGACGGTCAGCAGACAACTACCTCCACCTTCCTTTTTCCAGGTTATGACAAAAGGCTGACGTGCCGTTTTTTGAGCCGTATCCCGTGTGAAGCAGATATCTTCAAGAGACGGGAGGGATGTCAGGACGCGCGTTCTATTGGCTGAGTTGATTTTCTCAACCTGTTTTGATTTTTTCCCGAATGATTCTTGTAGCGGCATCGAACAACTTTTGAGGTCAATAGCTATCTTCCCTTGGATCTCGTCATTTAAGCTGTTGCTGGCGACCAAAATGGCAATATCTATAGGGCATTTCGTTGGTGCGGGCGCTTTGATTGCAGCTTGGTTCAAAAAGGCGCAAGGAGAGGCCCTCATTCTGTCGGGAAATGAATCTGTTTAGCTTGAGAGGTGCTCTAGTGCCTGTCTTTGACTTCGAGGTCCTGAGGTAACAGTGTTATCATGTATCGATGCACCGTGCTCCAAGGTACTTAAAGTCAATCGCAGTCGCCTCAATCATATTGTGCGCAGTACTGTTGCGATTGGGCGTAGTGAACAAGGAATCTCTCTGGGTAGACGAGTTGTTCTCGCTGCAGCTGGCTACCGGGCACAGTTGCGAACAGCAGGATAAAGATACAAGGCCTGAGAAGGGCGATTTCTTCGACCATCCGGGCTTCGTCACTGCCGGCGACATGCAGCAGTATCTGAAGCTTGAGGATCGTCCTGATATTGTGCCTCGAATAGTGCGAGCCAACTTTCTTTCCGATGCTCGCCCGCCTTTGTATTACCTGGTGCTGAATTTATGGCTACACCTATTTGGTGATAGCGATTTGGCAGGTAAATGCTTTTCGATTGTTGCATCATTATTGTGTCTGCCACTGCTGTGGCTCATCGGGAAACAAGTTGGCGGCACCACAATGGCCTTCATTGCGTGCATTCTCTTTTCAGTTTCACCGCTTTCCATTTACTATTCCACTGAATTGAGGGACTTCGCTCTTCTTTGGCTGCTCACTTTGTCCACAATTTGGTGCAGCATAAAGTTGAACCAATCCGGTTTTCACCTTCCTACGTTTCTGTTTTGGATCGTCGCAACCGTATCGGGCATGATGGTTAATCCACTTTTCGCCTTTCCCTTGGGAGCCTGCTGGCTCTGGCTTTTGGTTTATCCCGGACAACTAAAACGCACTTACACGCTAGTGAGTATTTTTTGCGCTGGCTTGTTTGCCGTACCTTGGAATTTGGCTAGCATGGGCTTTGAAAGGTCGACAGGAACCTGGCTTCAGGGATTTCCCGGTCTTCAGCGAAGCCTTACGCTAGCCATTTTAAGACCATGGTATTTCTTTTCCGGGCAATGCGATAACACTTGGACCTACGCTTCCTGGTCCACGTTGCTGGCTTGTGTCGTTTTGCTTGTCATTGTTGCTGTGTTGCTCAAGCGTTTACCGCCGCATTCTTGTTCAACTAACCACAAGTTGCTGTATGTGGTGCTTGTCGCTGTCTGCCTCGGACCGGTTCTGATTGACATACTCAAGGACACGCGAACCGTCGGAGTGGCACGTTACACGCTGGCTGGTATGCCTGTAGCTTTCCTGCTGGCTGCAGCGGCCTTGAGCAAGGTGCAATTCAAGGCACGCTGCACGATATTGCTTTTGCTCATAGTTGCCTGGTTACCTTCAATTGGCCTGATCTTTGCGAGCCAGTGCCGCAGTCAGGAGAATTACCGGTCAATGAGTCGAGCGGTTCAACAGGTAATGCGGCCAGGCGATCTGGTGATTGTCGAAGCAAGCAGCGTTTCTGGACTGCTTGGACTGTGCCGCTATTTGCCGCCTGATACCAAGTTGTTAGCCTGGCATATGGACGACAAGCGAACGCAGGTCTACCCACAACTACCGGCTCTGGTTGAAGGCTATGAGCGTATTGTTCTGGTGACGCTTTGCCGCGTTCAAAAACTGATGACGGCCCCGGAAGACAGTTTCTTTCGTCAATCAGCCAAAGTCGAGTCGGAACAGTTTGTAGGACCGGGCCAGAATAAGATTGTTGTTTTCATCCGGACACCATCACCGCCACTTGGCACCAACAGGTTGCCAAAGCCGTGAATTAGCTCAGCTGATATGCCATTATTGATTTTGCGATTTTTCTTAGGTCCAGCGCAGAGGAAAGATAAGCTAGTGAAACCATTAGAAATGCCCTTGAGCGAACATGACCGAAATTGACAATACCGTTGTGCCTGAGCTTTCGATGATATTGCCGGTGAGAAATGAAGGCATTAACCTTCGTGTGATGCTCAAAATACTTACATCCGGGGTTGCGCTGCCGCACGAGCTTCTTGTGGTTTACGACAAGCCTGATGATGACAGTGTTCCAGTTGTCCAGCAATTGCAGCAAAAGTATCCAAACCTCAGTCTTGTATACAATGAATTGGGACCTGGTGTGCCGAATGCCATCCGGGCCGGCGTGCAGGCATCACGGGCTGACGTGGTTTTGATAATTTGCGCCGATGACGTTGGTCCTGTCATTGCCGTTGATGAAATGTTCGCGCTGATGCGTGAGGGGTGTGACTTCGTCAGTGGAACGCGCTATGCCCACGGCGGAAGGCGGATTGGTGGCTCGCTCATAGGCGGGCTGCTATCACGGTTTGCTTGTCATCTAATTCACAAATTTGGGCCAAGCGCTTTTACAGACGCAACTACCGGAATCAAGATGATGCGCCGCGAAGCGTTTGTGCGCATGACACCGTTCGAATCGCGTCCAGTAGGCTGGGCAGTGTCTTTTGAGATGGCCCTAAAAGCGCAACTGTTGGATTTGAAGTTAGGAGAAGTCCCGATCATTTCAGTTGATCGCCTGTTTGGCGGACAATCTACATTTCAACTTGGCCCATGGTTTTTCGAGTACTTGCATTGGTTTATGTGGGGAGTAATGTGTCTTAGGCGCCATCCGGAGCGCGCTAAGAGGATTGCTGTGAAAACGTTTTCGCCAGTTCGCGAATGACGGCTTTTCGAGGCAGATTATTGTACTAGGTGAAAATCCCTGAGGGCACCATGGCGGAATTCGATTACTCTAAACTTCGCAGTTGCGGCCAGGACGTATACATCAGCGGCAACGTGGAGATTCGCCGCCCCCACCTTGTAACAGTCGGAAGCCATGTGGCAATTGACTCTGGGTTCTACTGCACTGTTGGTGCAGAGTTTGGAGATTATTTACACGTCGGTCCATATATCACGATAATCGGCGGTGAGCACGGCCTTTTTCGAATGGGGCACTTCACGACAATTGGCGCGGGCAGCAGATTGATCTGCGTTTCAGATATGTTTGACGGAGAGGGATTGGTCAGCACGATCATTCCAGACCACGTCAGGGGAGCTCTTGTCGAAGGACCTATCGTGATGGAGAACTTTTCGAATCTGGGAACCAATGTTGTCGTTTATCCGAATATCACTATCGGCGAGGGCAGTGTGGTCGGCAGCTGTTCCTTGCTTACTAAAGACACGGAACCCTGGGTTGTTTATGTCGGCATACCGGCGAAGCCTCTCAAATTGAGAAAAAGGGCTATGAAGGAAAAAGCCAAGCTTCTGGGTTATGAGCTGTAAAAAAGCACAGTAAGTAGCGTCTCGCTCTATGTGAGGCTTCAATCCATCTTTTCAGTTACTTGAGCGGAAAATCTATGCCTTTTGTAGTTGACGCTCGATGCATTGCATCAGAGAGTCGCGCACGCGGGTTTTCGCTCTCCAGTCAAAAGTCTTTTCCATTCTTGATGTGTCGGGAATGCGGCGGCGCACGTCGTCTGGAAAAGCCGGCAAATGCTCATACTGCAACTTGTAATCATCGGGAAGGCAACGCTTCTCCTTGCCGATTTGTACTATCAATTCAACTAGCTGTTTGATTGTCACCGGTTCGTGATTGGCAACGTTGAAAGATTGATTGGCTGCTTTTTCATGTAATGAATATTTGGCTATTACTTCTGCCACGTCAAATATGTTTGTGAAACAGCGGACTTGCTCGCCATCGCCGATTATTCTGAGCGGGTTTTGCTGCTCGATGATGATCTTGCGGATCATGTCTGAGAAGACATGACTTACGCCCTCTTCTTCCGGGCTTTCAAATGGGGTAATGATGTTGAATGGCCGCCAGATAACATACTCGGTGCCGTATTGTTCGTGGAAAGATTTCACCACTCGTTCGCCGATGTATTTGGATAGCCCATAGGAGGTCGACATGACTACTGAAAGGTCGGCATCTTCTTCTTTGTGTGGGACCGTGGTGCAGCGCTCGTACACCATCGAGGAAGACAAGTAAATGAAGCGACCGATGTTTCCAGAAGTGTACTTGAGCAGGTTCATTGTCATGAGATTGTTGTCAACAATGATGTCAGCGGGCTTTTGGTGAAAGCCAACTACGCCATAGACCAACGCTGCTGCATGAAAGATGGCGTCAAAATTGTACTTTTGCGCAAGGTCTTTAACGGACTGCGTGTCGGTGAGATCCGTCCGCATGAACTCGTAATTACGCTCGCGTGTTGTATCGCCATAGCGAGCGAAATTGTCGGCTCCGACAATTTCGTGTCCTGCTTTCTGAAATTCGGGAATGACCATTTGGGCCAGAGATCCTTCGCTTCCAGTAATGAGTATTTTCATGCCTAATCCTGCGCAAGTGCGCTGTTGCTTCTTCCACTTGGAACAAACATCGTACAGTATGACAAAATTGACCTCAGCATTTAAGTGGCTTTGGAAATTAGTTCAACAATAAGTTCTATAGGCATCCGGCATGAAATCGACAGTACAACGCGAACAAGACATTTCGATCTTCAATACGTTCATCCATCCGCAGGCAGCAACGAAGGTTTTGCAAGTGCTGGAGTCTGGAAGATTGAGCGAAGGTGAGGTGGTCAAGCAGTTCGAGCATGAGCTGGAATTGATTGGCCTTAAATCTCCGGTAACTGTTAACAGCGGATCGGCGGCGTTGCAGTTAGCTTTAATGCAGGCAGGTATCGGCGCAGGCGATGAAGTCATTTGCCCAGCTCAGACCTTTGTGGCCACAGGCTTGGCTGTACTGATGCAAGGGGCTCAACCGGTATTTTGTGATATTCAGTTGGACACAGGCAACCTGGATCCGGCCGACCTTGATGCCCGCTTCACTCCGAGAACCAAAGCTGTGATTCCCGTCCACTGGGCTGGTTATCCTTGTGACATCGACGAAATTAACGAAGCGTGTCGGGCCAGAAACGTAATAGTGATTGAAGATGCGGCGCACGCTCTGGGAGCTAGTTATAAAAATCAGATGATAGGCTCGCTATCGGATTTTGCCTGCTTTTCCTTTCAGGCAATAAAGCACGTTACGACAGGCGATGGTGGTGCCGTCACTTGTCAAAGTGCTGAAACGCGCAAGCAGCTCAAGTCTCGGCGCTGGTTTGGCATAGATCGAGATTCAGCGGAACCTTCTGAACTCGGGGAACGTGTTTATAACATAGACCGGCTCGGTTTCAAGTTTCATCTGAACGACTATGCGGCGGCGCTCGGAATAGCCAATTTGATTGGCTTCAGGGAGCGCCTGTTGCAGCGCAGTCGTGTGGCGGCCCTTTATCGGGAAGAGTTGGGCAAGCTTGGTGGAATTCGTTTATTCCGTAGCGACAGCGACAGGCAAAGTGCTCACTGGATATTTGGATTGCACGTAGAGCGCCGGAACGATTTTGTTCGAGCGCTCAAAGAGCGAAAAGTCATAGCTTCCGTTGTTCATCAGCGAATAGATCGCAACTCGATTTTCGGAGGATTGCGCGATCTGCCTAACCAAGTTCAATTCGATCAATCTCAAATACATCTGCCGATTCACGACGCCATTGATTTGGAGGAGGCAGCGTACATTGTCGAATGCATCAAGAGCGGGTGGTAAAGTTCTCTGTGTTAACATGATGAGTTGGTCCTAGAATTGGCGATGGTGCTAAGTTGAGCAAGATTGTAATAATTGGTGGATGCGGACATGTCGGATTGCCTTTCGGCGTAGTTCTGGCCGGGCTTGAAGGGTTCGAAGTTGCATGTCTTGATGTTGATCAGTCTAAAGTTGATCAAGTAAACAGTGGGGTGATGCCCTTCCTAGAAGTAGGCATTGAGCCGCTTTTGAAAGAAGCGCTCTTGAGGAAAAAATTTCGTGCCACTACGGATGTAATCGAAGTCGGAACTGCCGACATTGTCATCACAGTCATTGGCACGCCGGTAGATAGATATCAGGCTCCGCTCCTGCAGGATCTCAACGAGCACGCCGACGCGACCATCAATCGCATGAAGGATGGCGCGATGCTCATTCTTAGAAGCACGCTTTATCCCGGAACTTCTAAGATGGTGTATGACCGCATTCAAAGACTTAATCACAAAGTACATCTGGCAGTTTGTCCTGAGCGCATAGCCGAAGGAAAGGCTCTTGAGGAGCTGACAACGCTACCGCAAATTGTTGGGGCCTTCGATGACGAATCGATGGACAAAGCATCGCAATTTTTTATGCGCATCACCAAGAGTGTCATTCAGGTAACGCCCCTGGAAGCCGAGATCGGAAAGCTGTTGGTAAATGCCTGGCGTTACCTCAACTTTGCCGTGTCCAACCAGATGTACATGATGTGCACCAAGAGTGGTGTCGATTTTTATCGCATGTATGACGCGTTCAAAAAAGACTATCCCCGCATGAGTTCTTTACCGACTGCCGGCTTTGCCGCCGGGCCTTGCTTGCTGAAGGATACTCTGCAGTTGTGTGCATTCAGCAATAACCAATTTTTCTTCGGCAATTCGGCGGTGTTGGTCAATGAATCACTGCCCAACTTCGTTCTTGAGCAGCTCGCCGACATAGATTTAGCCAACAAGCGCGTTGCTATTTTGGGTACCGCTTTTAAGCCTGAAAGTGATGATATTCGAGACAGCCTGGCATATAAAGTCCGAAAGCTAATGTGCATTTACGCTAAGGAAGTGTTTTGTACAGACCCTTATGTAGATGATCCGCGGTTGGTACCTTTAGATACCGCCCTTGCTAATGCTGATGTGATTATTCTTGGTACGCCGCACAAGGTATACAAAGATTTGACCTTCCGCAAAGAGGTCCGGGTTGTTGATGTCTGGGGATTTTGGCAGCTGCAGAATCCTCCGGTCTTTTTAACGGCGCCGGATTCTGAATCTGAGCCTGAGTCCTACGCGTTGTCGCAAGAAAAGATTCGGTGAATTGCGGCGAAACCTGGCGTTTACTAGACGACGAATGAGCTTCCGGGAAGGGAGCAAATTTGCCGCCGACGATATTTATCCGGTTTTAGCCTTCTTTATAGATGTGAACCATCATGTCCGATCGTAACTGCCTTCGGAGTTGTCCGTTACTGCCAGCAGGCAACTGAAACCACCACTTTTCGAGCTATGACACAAAGCCCGACGTTCTTCTCTGCCGACCAACGTCTGAAGGGGGTTATGCGTAAGTGACCGAATGGATGTCAGGATGCGCATTCTGCTGGCTGAGCTTGTTAGGTCAAGCGGTTTTGATTCTTTCCTAATGATTCATGTCGTGGCATCGAAGTCTTGTGGGGTCATTCGCGAAATCCCCTTGCAGCCGCTATTTGAGCCGTTTTTGACGGCGGGGTGGCGATATCCGATCGCTATATAAAAGGATTTTGTTTGGAAAAATCGTGGAAAAAAGTGTGTTGAGGCTATGGCGAAGTTCAGATCGTTCTGTTATATTTGATTCTTACCGGTGCATTTGCGATTCAATCCAAAAGCGCTGGACGGTTTGCTGGTTGAGCTCTAATGTTCGCGGATCCGGTTGGAGAAGCGAACAGGCACAATCGGCGCCTTTGAACCCTGATAACTGAATAGCCATGAACGGCGCCTGTCAAAACTTTTGAGTAGGCAAACAAACCAAACATGGTTCTTTCGAGAACTTTGGCAACGGAGAGTTTGATCCTGGCTCAGGACGAACGCTGGCGGTGTGCTTCACACATGCAAGTCGAACGGGGTAGCAATACCCAGTGGCGGACGGGTGAGTAACACGTAGGAATCTGCCTCAGAGTGGGGGATAACTGATCGAAAGATTAGCTAATACCGCATACGTCGCAAGATAAAAGGGAGTAATCCCGCTCTAAGATGAGCCTGCGTCCGATTAGCTAGTTGGTAGGGTAAAGGCCTACCAAGGCGACGATCGGTAGCTGGTCTGAGAGGATGATCAGCCACAATGGAACTGAGACACGGTCCATACTCCTACGGGAGGCAGCAGTGGGGAATTTTACGCAATGGGCGAAAGCCTGACGTAGCGACACCGCGTGAGCGAAGAAGCCCTTTGGGGTGTAAAGCTCTGTCAGCAGGGACGAAAAAAATGACGGTACCTGCAGAGGAAGCATCGGCTAACTACGTGCCAGCAGCCGCGGTAAGACGTAGGATGCGAGCGTTGTCCGGATTTATTGGGCGTAAAGAGTTCGTAGGTGGTTTGTTAAGTCTGATGTTAAAGACTGGGGCTCAACCTCGGAAATGCATTGGATACTGGCAGACTTGAGTGTGGTAGAGGCAAGCGGAATTCCAGGTGTAGCGGTGAAATGCGTAGATATCTGGAAGAACACCGGTGGCGTAAGCGGCTTGCTGGGCCATAACTGACACTGAGGAACGAAAGCTAGGGTAGCGAATGGGATTAGATACCCCAGTAGTCCTAGCCGTAAACGATGGATACTAGGCGTATCGGGTATCGACCCCTGATGTGCCGTAGCTAACGCGATAAGTATCCCGCCTGAGTAGTACGGCCGCAAGGTTGAAACTCAAAGGAATTGACGGGGGCCCGCACAAGCGGTGGAACATGTGGTTTAATTCGAAGCAACGCGAAGAACCTTACCAAGGCTTGACATCCATGGAACCTTTAGGAAACTAGAGGGTGCTCCTCGGAGAACCATGAGACAGGTGGTGCATGGCTGTCGTCAGCTCGTGTCGTGAGATGTTGGGTTAAGTCCCGCAACGAGCGCAACCCCCGTTGTTAGTTGCCATCAGGTAATGCTGGGCACTCTAGCGAGACTGCCGGTGACAAACCGGAGGAAGGTGGGGACGACGTCAAGTCATCATGCCCCTTATGCCCTGGGCTACACACGTGTTACAATCCACGAGACAATGCGATGCAAACCAGCGATGGTGAGCGAACCGTCAAACTCGTGGTCAGTTCAGATCGCAGGCTGCAACTCGCCTGCGTGAAGTCGGAATCGCTAGTAAACGCCGATCAGCACGCGGCGTTGAATACGTTCCCGGGCCTTGTACACACCGCCCGTCACGTCATGGGAGTTGGTCACGCCCGAAGTCGGTGTTAAAAGCCGCCTAAGGCAGGGCCGATGACTGGGACGAAGTCGTAACAAGGTAGCCGTACCGGAAGGTGCGGCTGGATCACCTCCTTTCTAGGGAGTATTCGGATATATCACCTTCGGTGGGTGGTAAAACTCCGACACTGTCATTCGAATGTAGTGACCCTACATACGGTGTTCACGCACCGTCCGAGAAAGACTATTCTCCTAGGTCGAGACCATCGACGCTCATCTGGTAAGTACAATCTACTCAAAAGACCAGGTGAGAAGAGGTTAGACTAGCGTCGTTTTGGCTATTCAGTTATCAGGGCTCAAGGTAGTGGCAGCATCTTATGCTGCCATTTTGCTAGATCATTATGTGGGGCGGCGCATGGCGCCGCCCCTTTTTTGCGTTCATGGTGGCAGCATGAGATGAGCTGGGGAGGGGCTTATCCCCAATACCGTTCACTTAAGCCTGAGCGCCGGCGTCCCGCCGGTTTTGGCAAGGGAACCTGCACCAACAGAAGCCGGCGGGACGCCGGCGCCCAGGCTCAAAATGCGGCGCCCTTTTTGTATTTATTGTAGGGGCGGGCACCATGCACGCCAGGCAAGACGACAGGTAGCGTACGTGCAAAGCACTTTTAAAAGGCTGCTTGAAGAGAATGGAATAGCTCATTCAGTGTTGCGTATCAATGACACTGGCTGGGACTTCCATGTGTGCATCGTAGATGAGCGCTGGGTTCTGAGGGTACCGCGCAACGTCAAGGCAGCAGCAGCGATGCAGCATGAACTTAGATTGCTTAAAGCGCTAGCGGACAAGGTTTCCTTTGCCATTCCGAATCCATATAAATCGGGGCAAAGCCAAGATATGCCGTATGCAATTTATCCGTTTATTTCGGGACGCCCTTTTCGTGCGGGCGACAACGGGCTGGTGGTTGCACAGGCGATCAATGAGCTGCACCATTTTCCGGTCGTTGAGGCGGCTCAACTGCTGCAGTCTGGTGATGCACATATTGAGTATGTTGAGTACTACCGAAAGTTGAGAACGGAGGCGTCCGAAAAGGTCGAGATACTGCTGCCCGCGGAACTACGGCATCAATTTGTGCACATGTTCGATCGCTTCCTCGACGGAGTCTGTGAATTCGAACCGACGCTTGTGCATCGCGACTTGGGAAGCGAACACGTCCTGATGAATCAGCAAGGATCGAAATTGGTGGGCATCATAGACTTCGGAGACGCTGTCGTCGGTGATCCTGCGATTGATTTCGTCGGTATTTTGATCACAGCGGGACCGGCGGCCGCCAAAGCGGCAATTGCCGCTTATGGAAAGCCAATCAGCTGGAGCCGCGTTTGTGACTATTATTGGCTTGGACCAGTTCATGCAATCTTGCATGGAATTGCGCGTCATGATCCCAGCGAAGTGAACGAAGGCATCAGTGGGTTGAGTACAAGGCTCAACGCTATTGCTCAAATCAATTGAGCTAAGGCGTTCAATTAGGAGCAGCTCCATATTCGACTGTGCCGTGCCGGAGTTCTTGCCGTTGATTTGTGGCAATTGGCGGGTGTTGCCAAACCATTGCATTCGGGTACAACATTCTCGGCGTCCGAGCAGATTCTTTCCAGGGAGTTGCAGGAGTTGCATCTATGGGCCGCATATTTTTTGTACTCTGTGTGCTTGGACTCGGTTGGTGGTTTAACACCAACGGCGTTCTCTATAACTTGATGAATGGCTTAGAACCCGAACCGGCGCGAAAATGCATGCTGCATGGAGCACGCAAAGATGGCGTGTATTTTTCTCCGGACAAGGAAAATATCAGCTATCAACTGGATACGCAGATCGGAACTCCAGGGCAGAAACTCGAAGCGGCGCAGCGACTTGCGGCGGCCATGTCCCAAGACCTCGTATCTAAGCTTCCCGAGGGTACCGGCGCGAAGGTGGTGTCAAGCAGCACGCACAAAATGTATGGAGTGCCGCATCACATTGTTCAAATTCAGCTTACCGACCCTGACTTCGCCGGCCAGAGTGGTTGGGTTGAGCGCGATAACGTAATTGACTCCCCGTTTATGGAAGCCTACAATTCCATGCGTGCAACCGGCGTGAAGAAGAGTAATTCCAAAGCAGCAAATCCTTAGCCAGCATGGAAGACAACGGACTCGATGAAGATGGCTATATACGCGGTGATGGCTCGTTGTCTAAAATTACTGGCTGCTTCTCCGCGCTTGTAGAAACTGTCCAATGTGCGATAGTAAGTGAGTTTGAAGATCAATTGCATAGTCTGTATATTTACGGTAGCATCGCTTCTACGGTGTTCACGCACCGTCCGAGAAAGACTATTTTCCTAGGTCGAGACCATCGACGCTCATCTGGTAAGTACAATCTACTCAAAAGACCAGGTGAGAAGAGGTTAGACTAGCGTCGTTTTGGCTATTCAGTTATCAGGGCTCAAAAGAGCTTGGTAGTGGCAGCATCTAATGCTGCCATTTCTGCTAGTAATGAAGGGCGTCGCAGAAATGCGGCGCCCTTTTGTTTTTATTGTATGGCCGTGCGCCATGCGCGATATCTTCGACTTTGTTGGCCTGGTAGGGGGGCTTGTCCCCTCCCGCTTTATCGTTCTAGCGCATGGAAAATGCCACCACGGAGCGGGCGGTGGGGCAAGTAGCTATCGAATGCAGCTCCGTCCTTGTTTTGCGGAAGCGCTACGTAACGATTGATGGTCCTCATTTGTGGGTACATTGTGGACTGTGGCTCATTTTGTGAGGTGAATCCAATGGCTGAGGGACAAAAGCCTGCTCAAGAAGGGGGGACTAAAGACCTGGCAGATCGCGTTTCCGATGCGGTCAAAAGTGGCGAGGACATCACTGGATTTCACGATGAGATTGATGGCCTGTCCAACGACGAGAAATTGGCCTTTATGAAAGATCTCGGCACCAGCACGTGGCAACCATCATTTGACGCCAACTTAAAAGCGAATGACTCAATTTTCGTTGATCCTGCAATTGAAAAGGAAACGGGTACTGTGCTCGACATAGACCTTGTGATTTATTCCAAAGAAGGACAGGTGAAAACACGGAAGGACCTATACACGCCGAACGAAGCGGGCAAGGAGTACGACAAGAGGCAGGAAGTTGCGGCCATCGCTTCGCCATATCGCCAGCTGCTGGCCTTGATGAATAGTCCATTTCAGAAGACGCCTGTCTCTGGACCGGAGGAGAGTGCAGCTAACGCAACCTACGTGAAGGGACTTCTCGAAAAGCACGCATCGGCACATCCTGATAAAGAGGCGATATTTGCTGCCTTTGAAAAACCTCGTTTGCAAGATAAAAGCGTTGAATTCGACTATTTGGACTATTTCAACGACAACACGCAAACTCCGGATGAAGTGCAGCAGAAAATCGATGAATATCAGAAGACCCAACGAAGTGTTCTTTGATAGAAGGCCATGGGCTCGATGAGGATGGCTATATTCGCATTGATGGTTCATTATCCAAAATTACGGCACGTTTCAGAGCCCTGGTAGAGACAGTCCAGTGCGCGATCGTCGCTTCGTTTGAGGCGCAAGTGCACAGTCTCTATGTATACGGTAGCGTTGCTTCGGGGCAGGCAAAGCCCATCACATCCGATCTCGATATTCTCATAGTCTTCAATGGCGATCCGTCTTTGCAAGTGAGAAGAACTCTTACTCAACTTGAGGGTAAGCTGTCGCAAGACTTTCGAGCTGACGTGCGCGAAGTTGGACTGGAAGCTACTTCCATAGCTGAAGTTTTTGAAGGCGACAATCCTGTTGGATGGGGGTGTTTCATCAAGCATTTGTGTGTGTGTCTGGCAGGTGACGATCTGGGGGAACGGTTCCCAAAGTTTAAGCCCACAAAGGCTGTGGCTTACGGACTAAATGGCGATGTACAGGAAGAAATCGAAAGAGCTAAGCGTGTCTTACAGGATAGTTCTGCGCGCGACACAGATAGAACGATTCGTACGATTTCAAGGAAGATGGTCAGAACGGCTTTTTGTCTCACAATGGAAGAAGCAAATTGCTGGACTGGAAATCTCGATGAGTGTGCGAGCATATTTTCCGAATACTACCCCGAGTGGGCTGCTCAAATTGAAGATGTCTTGCGAATTTCGAAGGGGGCTCCTGCCAGCAGCGATGAGTGCCTTAACCAGTTGGATGGATTCGGACAGTGGTTGTGCGTCGAAGTTCAAACGAAACTGCGGAGCGTTTGAGCCATCTGTGGTACAACGTTCTCGGCGTCCGTGTAGATTCTTTCCCGGAAGTTGCACTTATGGTCCGTGTAATTTTTGTACTCTGTTTGCTTGGACTAGGTTGGTGGTGTAACACCAACCTAGTCGTTTACAACTTGATGCATGGCTTAGAACCCGTACCAGCACGTAAATGCGTGTTGCATGGAGCGCGCAAGGATGGCGTGTATTTTTCTCCGGAAAAGGAAAATATCAGCTATCAACTCGACACGCACATCGGAACTCCGGGCCAAAAACTAGAAGCGAGCCAGCGACTTGTGGCGGCTATGTCTCAAGACCTTGTGTCCAAGCTTCCGGAAGGTACTGCCGCTAAGGTGGTATCAAACAGCACGCACAAAATGTATAGAGTTCCGCATGAGTTGGGTTGAGCGCGAGAACGTAATTGATTCACCGTTTATGGAAGCCTACAATGCAATGCGTGCGACGGGCGTGAAGAAGAGTAGTTCCGACGCAGCAAATCCTTAACCGCCAACTGAAGGACCAGAGCTCGACTCGGATAATGGTTGTGCGATGAAGTTAAACACAAGTTGCAGATTCTACGTCCGTGAGCGTCGCCTTAGCTGGTCTAATGCAACTGCAACTGTGATGATTACACCAGCCACAATCTCTTGAACCCAGTTGGGAAGTCCCATCTGAGAACATCCAGACCGAATTACTGTCATTATGAGTGCACCGCAAATGGTGCCAAGCACTGAGCCCTCTCCTCCGCGCAAGCTGCCTCCGCCGATTACGACTGCGGCAATGGCGTCTAGCTCTAATCCAACCGCCACAGTCGGATCACCGACGGTCAAACGAGAAAACTGCATCAATCCTGCGATTCCCGCGAAGCAACCGCTTATCGCATATAGGTATGCCTTGAGTTTGGAGACATCGATGCCGCAGAGAATTGCGGTCTGTTCATTCGAGCCAACTGCTTGCGTATGAAGGCCGAACCTCGTATACCGAAGCACAACAAACACGATCACCGCAAGCAACACCATCAGCCAAACACCGAGCGGAAAGATCATCCAGGAATCTTGCGGTTTGAGAACGATGACCAACTCGTTTAGCCATGAAATAGGCGCATCCACTTTCTGCTCGCCGGACAGCCCTTTAGCGATCCCTCTGAATATCAGCAATGTGCCGAGCGTGACGATGAATGGCACGACTCTCAGTCGGCTGATCAGAGCTCCGTTCACTAAGCCGCATAGAGTTCCTAGAGCCAAAGCGATAAACACCGCTGCCACCGCCGGCACACCATTTTGCAACGATAACGCGATGGCTACGGTGACCAGTGCTATGATCGATCCTATCGACAAATCAATGCCACCACCTATGATGACTATGGTCATGCCAATTGCCGCTATACCGACTATTGCTGTTTGGCGAACAATCGCCTGCATGTTTGTCCAGGTCAGAAAGGTGTCAGGCGCGGCAATCGAAAACAGGAAGTAGATGATAATCAGAGCCAGCAAAGGACCGGCTTCGCGGAACGCCATGGACTTTGCAAAAACCTCTTTGACCTTGTTGATCATGCTATTTCCGCCGTGTCATCCGCTGCGCCAGCCACTGCTAGCATGAGTTCTTCTTCGGTCCATTCGGATACCGTTTTGGAAACAATTAGTCGTCCCCTATACATGACTGCAATCCGATCGCAGGTGCCGAGCAATTCGGGAAGATAACTGCTTATCATCAGAACTGCTTTGCCTGCCAGAGCCACTTCATCCATAATTTTGTAAATCTGACTTTTGGTTTTAACATCCACACCTCTAGTTGGTTCGTCCAAAAGAAGCAATTCAACATCGCAAAACATCAGTCGAGCCAAAGCAACCTTTTGTTGGTTCCCTCCGGATAGCGACCGAATTGTCGCTTGAGGCCCGGGACAGCGGATTTCTAACTTGGTAATCCATTCATTGGCGGCGTCATTTTTGGCCTTCGGCATAAGCCAACCTTGCGTTTCTACTCTTTCAACGGCCGGCAGCACTAAGTTGTCGCCCACAGTCATGTCAATGGACAAGCCTTCATCGCGGCGGTCTTCGCTAAGTAATCCCGCGCCCTGCCGCCATCGCATAGCTGGAGGAAACCACCCCGAGTAACTTGCGAATTTAATCGTCCCGTCGGAGGTTGCCTCCAGTCCAAAAATAGATCGGACAAGCTCTGAGCGACCGCTTCCGACCAAACCGGCGATTCCCAAAATCTCGCCGCGGCGTAGTGTGAGAGTCGCTTCGTTGAGCTTGCTGTCTGCCCCTTTCACTCGCGCCAGCTCGAGTAGTGGTTCACCGGATGTTCGTTCGGATCGATGATACATCTGCGCCATCTCGGCACCAATCATCATTGGAATCGCCTCGTTCACGGAAACTGCCGCGACAGCATGCGTCTCGACAGTCTTGCCATCGCGAAGTACTGTGAATCGATCTGCAATCTCCCAGACTTCTTCTAAAAAATGCGAGATATACACGATGGCGTAGCCTTCCGACTTGAGTTTCCGTAACAGGTCAAACAGCGCCAGGACATCCTTCCGTCCCAAACTCGATGTCGGTTCATCCATGATCATCACACGACAACCTGATGCAATCGCGCGTGCAATCTCGACGAGCTGGCGCGCAGACACCGAGAGTTGACTCGCCGGAAGATCCAGCTGGATGCTGTGATCACCCAGCATCGCAAGAGCTGCGCGGGCGCTGTCAGCCATACGTCGTCGATCAAGGAATGGTCCATTCATGGGCTCGGCACCGAGCGCGACGTTTTCATCTACACGCAGATGTGGCGCCAAAGCCAATTCCTGGTGGATCATCGCCACGCCAGCTTTGCGTGCGTCGAGTGGCGTCTGTGGTGCATATGCGACACCATCTAAAGAAAGGCTACCGGACTGCGGTCTGACAATTCCAGCCAGCACCTTCATCAGTGTGCTCTTGCCAGCACCGTTTTCTCCAAGCAGTGCATGAACCTCGCCCTGACGTAGTGAAAAGGTTGCACCACTCAATGCAATCGTGGCACCGAACGAAACTTCTATATCCGTTGCTTGCAATTTGGCGTGCACATCCATATTCTCCGTCATTGCAGCAGCCTCTTCAAATCAGGTTCGAGCAGTTCGTGCACTGTAGGATCCTGAGCGTTCTCTGTGGTCGCGAGAGTTACGCCAGTGTCTATTTGCCGTGGTATCACCTTTCCTTTGATGTGGTCCACGAGCTTTTGGACGCCCAAATATCCCATTAGCACTGGATTCTGAACAACAAGGCAATCAATTTGCCCTTTGTACAAAGCGTCATTGAGCTTGCGCGATGTGTCAAATCCGACGAATCGCACTTTGCCGGCAAGCCCGCTGTCTTGAAGCGCCCGCAACATTACGAACGTGGACGTTTCGTTCGGGCAAAACACGCCGTCTATGCCCGGCTTACCGTTGGCTGACTTGAATCGGTTGATCAGGTTTTCTGCGGACTTGTAAGATTCTTCGTACGAGGTTCCAATGCGTTGATTTGCGCTGAGCAATCGGATCTGAGGAAACTTTTTCAACGCGTCCAAGAAGCCATTTTCCCTGTTTTCGACGCTCGCATTACCTGCCATGCCACGGAACAACAGAACATTGCCTTGGTCGTGCAGCAGATGTGCGAGGTGCTCGCCCGCAAGATGTCCACCCTTGTAGTTATCGGTGGCCACGTAACTGACCTGTTGATTGCTGTTCAGATTTGAATCAACGATGATAACCGGAATACCGCTGCGAACGCTGTTCTCTACGCCCGGTCTGGCTGCATTGCGATCGATGGGAGCTAGAACAATCCCGTCTGGTTTTCTGAGAATTACATTCTCAACTACGTCGAGTTGTGCATTTCGATCATAAGTAAGCGGACCTTTCCAAAGAATATCCACACCAATTTCTTTTGCCGCTTTTACTGCTCCGGCGTGAATGGATTTCCAGTATTCGTCGGTGGTCGCCATCGGAACAACGGCGATGAGAAGTCGTTTGGAATCAGTGTGTGTGAAAGCTTTCGTTGCGAATGCCGCGATGATCAAAAGGACTGCTACGAAGGCCATGTATGGAACGATTCTGGATGCTCTTTCTTTCATGAAGACCTGTACGGAAATAGGTCAGCTGCCCCGTCTCGACAGTGTATCGTCTCCTTGTATCCAACAGCGATGCGCATCCTGACTGCCTTCGATCGAGAAGAGTCGATAGTTATCGTTGTGCTGGATTCGAGCATGAGCGGTTTCAAAGCTCAGTTCCTGGTTGATCGCCATTCTCTAGGTAATCTTTGAAAAACTACCAACCCAATATCCCATTCTTTTTCACAATTGTGGAGGTTTGCACCTAATATTCGGCCTTGGTTTGTTGGGTATATCGACATTGTCTATGAGGGCTTTGCTGTAATGCGATCGATAACCGCGGCTGTATTGTTGACTACGCTGTTCACCATCCCCGCCATGGCACAATCATGGGCCGTCCAGAAAGGCAGCTGGAATGTTCCGAGGATACCTTCTACGAACCTTAGCGGCTCATGGGGCGTAAAGTCCGAGTCTTACGGCGTCAAGCCAGAGTCATGGGGTGTGAAGTCCGAATCCTATGGTGTAAATTCTGGCTCATGGGAAGTCAAATCAGGTTCGTGGGGCGTCAAACCAATTGAGCCGGTCAAAGGCTGGCTAGACGGCAAACCTGAACTGGTGAAAGAAATGAAAGGGGCTCGGGTGTGCGAGTCCGAGCCGCCACCGAAGGTATCGGGTGAAGGTGGGTCGCCAATGACTGCGGCAGAACGAGCGCAGACCGCGGCAAATCCCTCTCCACGCGACGAAGGTCCACCGCCCATTGCCACCGACAAGAATCGGTAATCTAGCCGCCATCAGCGTATTGCTGTGCGTGGACGTTTGGGGAGGCGATACTAAAGTGCCTACTGTCGGCACAGGTCTTGATTACGGTTCATCAAGAGTGCAACTTGAGATACAATACTGGCCGCAAGGGATCTTTCCTGCGACCAGGAACTGTTGAATATGACGCAAAAACAGTGTCCGAAATGCTCGGCACGTTACATGGAAGACACTGACGTTTGCGAAGACGACGGCATTAAGCTGGTCGACGCGGTTCCGTCTATGGGTTCTGCTGGGTCTCCTTACATCGATTTTGTTCCCGTAGGCAAAGGCTTATGGGGTGAGGTGTTCAAAGCGAAGCATGCGACGCTGAATTACCCGGTCGGAATTAAGATTCTGCATTCGCATTTTGCTAAACGTGGTGCGGACGTGAAGCGCGTTGTCAGGGACGGACAACTTCTTAGTCAAATAGAAAATGCCAATGTCGCCAAAGTTTACGAAGCTGGCTTCATCAATGAGCACCAGCCATACATTGTCACTGAGTACTTGGAAGCGCAGACGTTATCCGACTTTTTGGACGCCGGGCTGGCGATACCGGAACGCGTGAGTATTTCGGTCTTCAAACAATGCGCCAAGGCGCTGGTCTGCATGGAGCCGCATAAAATCGTCCACGGCGATCTGACGCCCACCAATATAGTTGGCGATTTCAGTTCCGAAGATGGAACGGTGAAAGTTGCCGACTTTATCCCCGGAAATCTTTTTGCCTATGAACTGAAGGAGCAACGGATTCTGGCGGGAGTCCGATCGGTAACCGCTTATTCGTATATCAGTCCCGAGCAATGGAAAGGAAAGAAGCTTGATGTGCGCAGCGATATCTATTCGCTTGGCTGCGTCATGTACAAGACCCTTGTGGGGCACTGTCCGTTCGAAGGGCTTGAGCCTGCCGAAGTCATGGCTCTGCAGTCCACCTCCGCGCCGACCAATATTGTGGAAACCTCTGCGTGTGTTTCGCCTGCTTTAGCGAGCATAGTTATGCGCTGCTTGCAGAAAAAACCAGGCGATCGCTTTCAAACTGGAGCTGAATTGCTACGGGCGCTTGAGCGTGCACAGCAAGTGCCGACCCAAGTTCCATGGGGAAAGTCAATTAAGATCCCTACAGTGCCGAAGAAGATCATTGCAGTGGTGGCAACGGTTGTAATTTCTGCAGCTGCTGTTTTTGAGATTGCTCATCTGGTGATCAACAGCTCAAATCCAGAACAGAGATGGAGAAACGCAATGCGTTCCTCGTTGCAGGAAATGAGAACTGGAAACCTGAACGGAGCTCGGCGGCATATTGATGAAGCGCTTGCGTCCGTGGCGACTACTTCCTCTCCTCTCAATTTGCAGGTGACGCACGCTTATGATGCAGTCCTTGCGAGATTACAAGGGAATCGTAAGCGGGAAAAAATGTACGACAACGAGCTGGCTGGAGCGGAATCCAAAACTTCTGTGCCAGTGGTGACTTCTCAAGCCGATGCCGTAGATTTAGACGCTATTCTGGCAAGCTTTAGCAGTGCCAGTGATACCACCGACAAGACCAACATGTTATCGCTTGCAAATCAATTCAATGCCGATTGCCTCCGTCGGGGGCCGCTGACTCAGCAAAGGGAGCTGCTGCGAGCTGTTCCTCTTTTCGGCAGGGTGCTCGGATCTCACTGCAACGAGTACGGTGATGCGCAGTACGAACTCGGATTGTCTTTTGAAGAACAATTTACTTCGGCCCAGCATACGCAAAACGCAATTGCTAGTCTTACGGCAGCTCTGGATGCATATAAAACAAGCACGCCGCTGGACCAGAAGCGCATCTGCAATGGTCATGAGCATCTCGGCATAGCTCTCGGACGGCTTGCCGATTTCTCGGCCGCTGAAACACAGTTTCGTGAAGCACTCAAAATTTGTGATGCCAATCCGACAATGGAGGTACAGCGATCAAACATCGCCCGCCTTCTATCCATGACTCTCAGAATCGAAAATAAAATTGCTGCGTTGAACCAGGCAACAGCCACGGAGCTTGACCGGGCCCTGCGTACCGGCTCTTATGCTAGTGCCTGGGAATCGTTGTCGCTCAACGTAGACTCGGCATTCGAGAATCAGCGATTGGACGAATTGAATTCATTTTTGAAGTCGAAACTGAGCACGCTCGATGGAAGTCCCATGATGAACGTCCCGCGTGGCCTTTGTCTTAGTGCTCTGTGCCCAAAAGTATGCGGAACAGGCATGCGATGCATTGCAATTGGGTGAACTTCCCCAGTCTCGACTGACTTCAGGGCTTGCATTGCCGCAATTGTTATCACTAGCGGCTCTACAGCTGCAATCTGCGAAAGCGATACCGGCTGCTGAAGAATTGGTCGCCATCTCTGAACGAAGCACCACTCCACCATCTGCTTGCACACCGTTTACGGCCAACTATTTACTGGCGGAGACCTGGCTATTAGCTAAAGATCAAGTTCGGTCTGGTCCAGCAGTTGAGCGTGTTCACAAACTCCTGGCATCGGGTTCCGACGTGGGTGTCGGTGGCGTCATGACGACCGGCTTTGATGCCAACGGCCGATCGATACTCGGCGATTACGGGATGAGCAAGTTGCTTCTATATGCAAAGCGAGATTATGATGCCACCTTTGGCGAGCGCTTCGGATTGTTCCGCACGAAAGCTGCCCTTTGTATGGCTGACTATATCCGCCTACTGAGACTCTCGACTGGAGAAGAGAATTTCGATGTGACCACAACAGGCCAAATAAAGCGCAAGGCTGGTGCCGTTGCCGTGGAACTCACCGCATTATTGTCGAAAGCGAAGCACATGGAGCCATTCAAGCGCGCATATTGCTATTCTGAACTTAGCAAGTACCATGACTGGAACGATGAGCAGCCACTTAAAGACAAGAATCTCGCCCTATCCCATGGTGTGCTGCCGCTGAGCCCAGACCGCAGCTTCCCGGACGGTATTACTCCTTAACTAGCGACGCGCCACGCAACGACGTTATTCACCAGCTCCGGCGCTTGGCTTGATTACCGCCTGAACAGATTTTTGTCCGTTTCGGAATTCCCAAGGCGGAATCGGTTTAGCCCCGGCCCATAAGCCTTTGCGTGCGGTTTTAGCAGTCGTCTGGAGCTGCTTTAGTGTGGAGTCGTTTGGTGCATATTTGTCGCTCCACCATGCTAACTGGACTTTGGCAAAAGTCTG
>Ga0163151_10002457_pt1 | contig 28624 bp, 26 predicted proteins | sample OliLakLV19MP5IB2_FD_145596 | JGI IMG/M metagenome (GOLD analysis project Ga0163151, IMG submission 145596) | Freshwater microbial mat bacterial communities from Lake Vanda, McMurdo Dry Valleys, Antarctica - Oligotrophic Lake LV.19.MP5.IB-2 | ecosystem: Environmental > Aquatic > Freshwater >...
GGAGACTCGCAGTCGAGCGCGCCGGGTATTCATGGACTGCAGTCGTGGCGATCAGTTGGTGAGAGGCGCTGGGAGCACGTCAGGATTGGCAATCGGCACCGACTGTGCCGCAGTGGCGTGAAGTGCCTCTGGCTGAGGGCTTGCTGGGGCCACGGCGGCGGCCTGCGCAGCGAGGGCGGCAGTCTGTGCAGCGGCGCTGGCGGCATCGACCAGTGGAACACCGGTCAGGAGAGAGTTGGCAACCACACTGCAGCCGCCGCCGCACCCGAAAGGATCGGCCGTGCCTGGTGCGCTCGAGACGGCTCCGGTCGAAAGGTCGAGGTACAGCGGATTCGAGCCAGGGACCATGCCCAAGTGGGCGGCATTGGCAGCAAGATGCTGCGTCGAGCCGAGAATCTGCAACTTTTCCAGGAGCGCCTGCTCGGTGCGGAGGAGGTCCTTCTGCTGTACCTGGAGTCCAGAAAGCTGATACGCGCCATCCGAAACCACAATGCTCAGGAGCAGTTGGCCAGCAAAAATCAGAAAGAGGCTCACGATCGTGATGACAGAGTATGCCAACTTTGGGCGGGCGTTCCGCTGGGCTCGAGTGGTGACAATCTCAATGTGGGTGGGTCGACCTCGAGCTGCGCCGCGCTGCTGGACGTGCTGACGATCGGCATCTCGGCTCGGTTCATTGCGTAGCGGGCTTGGATACGCGAGGGTGGCGCTCATGCCGCCTCCCGCAGTCGCTCAGCAGCCCGCAGCCGCACTGATGCGGATCGCGGATTATTCGAGCGCTCCTCGAGGCTGGCCAACTCTGCTCCCCGTACCAACAGCCGAAACTCGGGACGGTGGTGCGGCAATTCGACCGGCAGGCCGGCTGGCGCAGTGGACGCGGCTCGAGACTGGAATTCACGCTTCACCAAACGATCTTCGAGCGACTGGTACGACAACACGACGACTCGCCCGCCGACCGCAAGACAATCAAGTGCAGCCGGAACCGCGCGCGCGAGAACCGCAAGTTCATGATTGACTTCAATTCTGAGCGCCTGGAACACACGCTTTGCCGGGTGACCGGCGCGCGCAGCTGCGGCGGGGGTCGCCGCGATGATCAGTTCGACCAGATCAGCAGAGCGCGTGATTGGATGCTCAAGCCGACGCTGCACAATGCGTGAAGCGAAGCGAGGCGCGAGCTTCTCGTCACCCAATTCGTAAAATATCCTTCGCAGTTCTAACTCGCTATAGGTTGCGAGGATGGTTGCCGCGGTGCGATTGCTCGTCGTGTCCATTCGCATGTCCAGCGGCGCATCTTTCGAGTATGAGAAGCCGCGCTCGACACGATCGAGTTGTAAGGAAGAGACACCGAGGTCGAACAGAATGCCCGCGACTCGCTCGAATCGTAGCTCGGCAAGAACGCGCGCAATCTCGTCGTAGACGGCGTGAACGAGACGAATCCTCGTGGCATAGGGCGATAGGCGTTCGCGAGCTATCTCGAGCGCTTCGGTGTCACGATCAATCCCGACCAGGGTCACAGACGGAAACCGCTCGAGGATTGCGGCAGCGTGGCCACCCATTCCGAGAGTGGCATCGACGACGACCGCATTCTCGCCCTTGATCGCCGGGCCGAGTAGCTCAAGTGAGCGCTCGAGAAGCACAGGAGTATGAATGTTCTCTGACATGGTGCGAGGCGATGGCCTTTGGCGCTGATCCCCATCCGAGTCGACCTGGCTTCGGGGAAGTAAGTCAGGGCGTTCGGCTGGGAGTCGGCACCAAAGGATCAGAACAGCCCGGGAATCACCTCCTCAGTGGTGTTCACAAAGTCAGACTCAGCGTTCTCGTAGTAGGTGTTCCAGGTCTCGGTGTCCCAGATCTCGGCGCGCGCGCCGGCGCCGATTACCGTGAGTTCGCGGTCAAGTCCCGCGTAGCTCCTCAGATTCTGTGGAATGTTGATGCGGTTCTGACTGTCCGGTATCTCCTGACTCGCGCCGGACAGGAACAAGCGAATGAAGTCGCGACTCTGTTTGCTCGTGATCGAGGCTTGGCGGATCTTCTCGTTGATGTCCTCGAATTCACGCTGGCTGAAGACATACAAGCAACGCTCTTGTCCGCGGGTGATGAACATGCCGGCCGCGAGTTGATCGCGAAACTTGGCTGGCAGAATCACGCGCCCTTTGTCATCGAGTTTCGGGGTGTGTGTGCCAACGAACATGATCGGCCCTCCCCTCATTCTCCGGCCCGGATGCAGGTTTGCTCCACATTACTCCACTTTCCTCCACAATCCAGTGCAAATTCGAGAAAGTTTCCCTCGGAGGCCGCACAAGACCCGAAACAAGTGGAATTCTCGGGCGGATGAAGGTGGAGGGCTAGGGCCGCCCCACAGCACGCTCAGCCCACAAAAAAGGCCAGCTCGCGCTGGCCTCGATGTGTTGGATCGCGTCGCGCGGCGCACCGGGCGCCAACGATTCCGATCGAACGCTATGCACTCCGATCGGAAGTGCGGCTATTCCTGACCCTCTTGGCGCTTTTCCCAGCGCTCGTTGAGGCTGTCCATGAAACTTGCGCGTGGCTTGCTGGTCTTGCCAGACGGGCTTGAGGGAGCCACTGAACTTGAACTCGATCCCCCTGGCGGAGTTACAGCGAGCAATACCCCGGCAAACATCACACCGAAGCCGAGGATGCCGACGAGGGGCAGTTGGAGAATTACGCCGCCCACAAGCGTTCCGATACCAACAATGCCGAGGAGCACGCCGACGACCAGTACGGAGTAGTTCACGCGGGCCCCGCCAGAACTCACGGTGGCAACAAAATCGGCGTCGTTCTGATAGAGACTGCGCTCCATCTCTTCCAGGAGGCGCTGCTCCTGCTCGGAAAGTGGCATCCTGTTCCCTTCAGGTGAGAGGCAGTAAGAGGTGTCGAGTGACCTCAATTGTACGCCCCACGCCGATGGCTAGGCTAGATGGGTGGCTGAGAGTACGCGGTTAGTTGATCTTGTCCAAGAACGCATCGACGGTTTTCTTGCGGAGCGCACCGCTGAGCTTGGGATGATCGCACCAGAACTCGCTACGTTCGGTGCATACGCTCACGGCTTCCTTTCCGGCGGAAAACGGTTTAGAGCGCTCTTCTGCTACTGGGGCTGGCAGGCGGGAACCGACATCGAGGACTTTGATCTCCTCCAGGGAACCGAGAATGCAGACCTCGCAGGCATCGTTCTGGCCGCAACTGCGCTCGAGGTATTCCACGCGGCGGCGCTCGTGCACGACGACATCATGGACAACTCCGACACACGGCGTGGCAAAGCCTCAGCGCACCGCCAGTTCCAGAGCATGCACTCAAGCGGCGGCTGGGCTGGCAGCGGTTCAGACTTCGGTTCGTCGTCGGCGCTCCTGCTCGGTGACCTGCTACTTGGCTGGAGTGACGAATTGTTCGATCATGGCGGGCGCTTGCTTGGCTCGCGCACCGCGGCGCTCGCTGGGCGTGAGGAATTCAATCGCATGCGAACCGAGGTCACCGCCGGTCAGTACCTCGACGTGCTCGAGGAAGCATCCTGGGTCGTGCATCCAGACAACGAACTGCTCAGCCGAGCCCACCGCGTGATCGTCTATAAGTCCGCGAAGTACAGCGTCGAAGCGCCCCTCGTGATCGGCGCTGCCCTCGCTGGCGCGGGCAGCGCACAGTTGGACGCGCTCCGTGCATTTGGACTGCCGCTCGGAATCGCCTTCCAGTTGCGCGATGATCTGCTCGGGGTGTTTGGGGATCCCGCCGTGACCGGAAAGCCCGCGGGCGACGACCTGCGCGAAGGCAAACGAACGGTGCTGATCGCCTTGGCTCGCTCAGAACTGCCGATACCGGTTTGCGAGCTCATTGACGAACTTCTCGGAGACGCCGAACTCGACGAACAACAGATCGAGATGATCCGCAGCGCGATTCGAGACAGCGGCGCTGCCGATCGAGTCGAGCGGATTATCGAGCACAACGTCGGACGTGCACAAGCTGCACTAGCCGAGGCACCGATCACCGCCGCGGCACGTGCCCAACTCCTTGAGCTGGCAGAGACTGTGACGCGGCGGTCGGCATAACTCGACCGGGAGCGAGCTTCTAGAACCCGAGTGCCTGCGCGACCCGGCGCACTTCGGCCTTACGACCACGACGAAGCGCTTCAACAGGCGCGATACCGATGCTCTCATCCGGGTCGAGCAACCACCGCATGGCCTCATCGTTGCTGAAGCCGGCATCGGCAAGAACCACAAGGGTGCCCTTGAGATCGTGGAGCGGTTCCCCGTTCTCAATAAACAGGTCTGGGACCATCCACACCCCATCAACCCGGCTGGCCAGAAGAGAGCGATCTTCGATCAGGCGTCGAACCTGACTAACCTTGAGACCAAGCAACTCGGTGAGATCAGGAATCGTCAACCAACGCACTGGTGCTGTTTCTGTCACACGACAAGACTGCCACGGAGTATCGGTTCGCGGCGCTCAACGCTCGCGTACTACCGTTGACGCGCCATGTTTCGTTTGCATTAACTCAAATCACAATTTCCCCACTAATTGACAGAAGATACCATCTGTGCCAGCTTTGACAGTGGTGTGTTGGGTCTACCCAAGCACCTCCTGGGCCGCAAGCAGGACGGATGGGCAATGAGCGACACCCCGCACCGTGATGACGACGATGATTACGACACTGACGAGCAAGGCACTGGCGAGCACGGCACTGGCGAGCACGGCAGTGACGAGCACGACAGTGACGAGGTAGCGCGCGCCGTGTTTGCGGGGCTCGCCCCTCGGCAGGTGCACGCGGCTGCGTCAGACACCCGCGGTGAACGAGCGGACAGTGACGGCACCCGCCACCGCATCGCAAAAAGCCTCTATGCCACTGTTCCGATCGTTCTGGTCGGATCAATGGCCGTGGCGATGAACATCCCGACCACAATCGAATCCGCACAAGTGAAGCGCCCGGCACAACCGAAAGCCGAGAATTCTGAAGCGGTTTTGGCCACTGTTCCACGAAGCGCGGCCCCTGCACGTGCAGTTTTTGGTGCCGCTCACGTGGCGGCGGCTGTCCCACCACAATCCGCAGTGGCAGCGACGCAGGCTCCTCGCATCTATCGCGTGCTCGCGGGCGACACGGTGAGCGACATTGCGATGCGCTTCGGCCTGTCGACTCCATCCGTGCTCGCGCTCAACGGGCTCAGCTGGACGTCACTAATCTTTCCTGGCCAACAGCTCACCCTGTCAACGACGGCTATGCCAGCGGATGTCACCCACCAGAACCAGGACAATGCGGAGTCGAGCGCCAAGCGCGACGGCGCGTACACAATCGTTGCGGGCGACACGATCAGCGCGATCGCCGAGCGATTCGGCGTCTCGACGATCTCGGTGCTGCTGGCGAATGGACTCGGCTGGTCAAGCATCATCTACCCCGGCCAAACGATTGTGGTCCCAGGCGCGACTGCCCCGAGCGACTCGCCCGTGATCGACCAGCGCGAATCCCCGGTGGTGCTCCGCGACGACTCCGCTGCCGGGTCGAACCTCGTCGGCCGTCCGCTGACGGGTCAGACGCCGGCGGGTCAGACGCCCACTGGTCGGACGCCGAGCACCTCAGCGCCCGTAGACGTGCCTGCGGGGCCCGTCACTGAAACGCAGGAGCCCTCCGCTCAACCTACGCCGCCAGCCGAATCGGCCCCCCCTGCGCCACCTGCACCGCAGAACGGCAGCTATGTGATCGTCTCAGGAGACACCATCTCCGCCATCGCTTCGCGCTTCGGAATCACCACGCAAGCGCTGCTCGACGCCAATGGATTGTCGTGGTCGAGTGTCATCTACGGCGGGCAGAACCTCGTCATTCCTGGCGTGACAACACCTCCACCGAGTCCACCCGCTGGTGTGCAGAGTGTCGCTGGCCTCACTGACGATATGGCAGGCCACGCGCGGACCATCATCCAGGTTGGCCGCGAACTTGGGGTTCCCGACTACGGCATCGTCATCGCGCTCGCCACCGCGATGCAGGAGTCTAGCCTCAGAAACCTCGACTGGGGCGACCGCGACTCGGTCGGTCTCTTTCAACAACGACCGAGCTCCGGCTGGGGGTCTGTCGAGCAACTCACTACGCCTACCCATGCCGCGCGACTATTTTACGGCGGCCCAAGCAACCCGAACAGGGGCTACACCCGTGGCCTTCTGGACATTCGCGGGTGGGAGTCAATGGCGTTGACACAGGCCGCGCAGGCCGTGCAGATCTCCGGTCACCCGGATGCCTACGCAAAGTGGGAGCAGTCAGCTCGGTCCTGGTTCGCGCAACTCGGTTAGGTCGGCCGGCTCGGCACCGTGTCGATGATCGCTGAGCGCCGAGCAAACTTTAGACTCAGACAGTGACCGTCAACAGTACCGACCCGATGATCGGTCGCCTTCTCGACGGTCGCTACCAGGTTCGGTCACGCATCGCTCGAGGCGGCATGGCTACCGTCTATTTGGCGACCGATCTTCGACTTGAGCGTCGCGTCGCCGTGAAGATCATGCACGGACATCTCGCCGATGACAGCAAGTTCAAGGAGCGTTTCATCCAGGAAGCGCGCTCGTCCGCGAGGCTGGCGCATCCGAATGTTGTCAATGTTTTCGACCAGGGTCAAGACAGTGACATGGCCTATCTGGTCATGGAGTACTTGTCTGGAATCACCCTGCGTCAACTCCTCGACGAGCATCACGTGCTCACGACCGAGCAAACCCTCGACATTCTCGAAGCAGTGCTCGGTGGACTTGCCGCGGCGCACAAGGCGGGCATCGTGCACCGTGACTTGAAGCCCGAGAACGTGCTGTTGGCCGACGATGGCCGCATCAAGATCAGCGACTTCGGTCTTGCCCGCGCCGCCACGGCGAACACCGCGACCGGTGCTGCTCTACTCGGCACCATCGCGTACCTCTCCCCCGAACTCGTTACCCGCGGCGTCGCTGACACCCGCAGTGATATCTACGCCATCGGCATCATGATGTACGAGATGCTCGTCGGCGAGCAGCCATTCAAGGGCGAGCAGCCCATGCAGATTGCCTACCAGCACGCGAACGACTCGGTTCCACGGCCGAGCGCAAAGAACCCAAAGGTGCCAAGCGAGCTCGACGAGGTCGTGCTGTGGGCGACTGACCGCAATCCGGAAAACCGCCCGAAGGATGCTCGGGCCCTGCTTGACCAACTCTTCGAAATCCACACCTCGTTATTGTCTGCAACCTCGACCGGTGCCACGTCGGCGCAGCGCACCATGCTCTTGCCGAGTGCGACCGCCGCTGCCGCGCCAAGTGCAACGGCTGAAACCCAGATTTTAGGTTCACGGGGGCGTGGCGGTGGCCTAGCTACCATCACCGAAACGACAACGACCGGACCATCCACAGCGGACCTCGGCGCGAGCCTCAGCACTAGCTCGCGTGGTCGCGGTCGCGGTGTGCTCATCGCCGTTGTCATTGCCGCGATCGTCGGCGGAGCGTTCGCAGCTTGGTACTTCTTGGCCGGGCCCGGCGCCTCCGTGAGTATTCCGGCATCCATCGCTGGGATGACAGTCGAGGAGGCGACGACAGAACTCGAGAGCCTCGGCTTCTCGGTGAGCGCGGAGCTCGGTCGGGTCGCATCGACCACGATTGGCGTGGATTTGGTCGCCGAGACCGACCCACCGCTCGGGTCGGCGGCGCAGACTGGCACCGAGGTGCAATTGTTCGTCTCAATCGGGCCACGGTTGCTCGCGGTGCCAGCATTTGTCGGAATGACAGAAGAACAAGCCACTGCCGAGATCGCGGCAGCACCGTTCACGCTACTCGAGGTCGTAGCGCAGTTCAGTGGGGACGTCGCAAGCGGAATCGTCATCGACGCGCTCGCTGGGGATCGCAACGGCACAAGTCTGACCGGCGTCTCCGAGTACGGTGAGCTACAGCCGATCACGTTGATCGTGTCGGCAGGGCCGCTCCCTGATGTGTCAGGCTTGTCGGTTGCGGATGCCACGGCGCGCCTTCGGGATGCCGGACTCGAGGCCGGGGCGATCTTCGAGATCGAGTTCAGCGACACAGTACCGCAGGGCTCGGTATTGCGCGCTCAAGCCGTCGAAGAGGCAAGCGTTGTGCGCGTCGGGGACGTTGTCGATCTCGTGACCTCACTGGGCGTCGAACAAATCGAGGTACCAGACGTGATCGGATTGAAGTGGGCTGAAGCGAAACCGATCCTTCAGGATGCCGGCTTCGACCTTGAGTACAACCTGTTTGCGGACGCCGCCCCAGGCCTCTTTACTGTGATCTCTCTCGATCCTGCAGAAGGCACACTTGCGTCGCGAGGCAGCACCGTCAAAGTCGGCTTCTCGGCTTGAGCCGCACTGCCCGGTCGATCGCCAGACAGGCAAATCCGGAGGCTAGAACGCGACAAGCTCCTCGGCGACAAGGAACGCCAGCTCGAGGGACTGCATGTGGTTGAGCCGAGGGTCGCACAACGATTCGTACCTCGTCGCCAGTGTCGCTTCGTCGATCTGCTCTGAGCCGCCGAGGCACTCGGTCACATCGTCCCCGGTCAGTTCGATGTGGATACCACCAGGGTACGTTCCAGCGGCACGATGGGCTTCGAAGAACCCCTTTACCTCATCGACAACGTCGTCGAAGCGACGGGTCTTGTAGCCGTTCGGGGTCGTCAGTCCGTTGCCGTGCATCGGGTCGGTCACCCACAGTGGCGTGGCATCCATACCCTTGATGGCGTCGAGAAGCGGAGGCAGAGCATCCCGCACCTTGCCAGAGCCCATGCGGGCGATGAAGGTCAGGCGCCCCGGCTCACGGTGCGGATCGAGTTTGTCGATGAGCTGCTTCATCGTTTCTGGAGTGGTCGCTGGCCCGAGCTTGACCCCAATCGGGTTGCGAACACGCGAGAAGTAATCGACGTGAGCTCCGTCAAGATCGCGGGTGCGTTCACCAATCCACAAGAAGTGCGCGCTCGTGTTGTACGGTGTGCCGGTTCGGGAATCGATGCGGGTCATCGGCCGCTCGTAGTCCATCAGCAAACCCTCGTGGCTCGAGTAGAACTCGACTCGCTTGAGTTCGTCGAAATTGGCGCCGGCCGCCTCCATGAACTTGATGGCTCGGTCGATCTCGCTGGCGACCTTCTCGTAGCGGTGGTTGGCGGGATTCTGAGCGAAGCCCTTGTTCCACGAATGAACTTGCCGAAGGTCGGCGAACCCACCCTGGGTGAACGCCCGCACGAGATTGAGGGTGGAGACGGCGGTGTGGTACCCCTCGACGAGCCTGGCCGGATCTGCCTGACGGGACTCCGGCGTGAAGTCGTAGCCGTTGACGATGTCGCCGCGATAGGCAGGCAGCGTGACGTCGCCCCGCGTTTCGGTGTCGCTCGAGCGAGGCTTGGCGAACTGCCCAGCCATCCGGCCCATCTTGATGATCGGCTTGGATGCGCCGTATGTGAGTACGACTGCCATCTGGAGGATCGTCTTGACCCGGTCGCGAATCTGTTGAGCGGTCGCGCCGGCGAAGGTCTCAGCGCAGTCACCGCCCTGGAGCAGGAACGCGTCCCCCCTCGCGGCCTTCGCGAGTCGCTCACGCAACACGTCGACCTCTCCAGCGAAGACGAGCGGTGGCAGGCTTGCGATCTTGGCGGATGCCGCGCCGACGGCATCCGGATCCGGCCATTCTGGCTGTTGCTTGATCGGAAGCGTTCGCCAATAATCGAGGCCGGCTATGACAGCTGGATCCGGCAGCACAATTGGTTCGGATGGGTCAACCACAGCAAATCCTTTGGAATGGGGAACGAAGGCCAGCCTCCGAGTTTATCGGCTCCCACCGCACGGGCTTGAACCGGGCGGTGCCCAATTCACTTGGCGCGACTGGCCGTCTTCTCGCGCACACTGGCCGTCTTCTCGCGCACACTGGCCGTCTTCTCGCGCACCGACGACGCATATACGTCGACATACTCCTGACCGCTGATACGACCAAGTTCGTAAATGATCTCGTCGGTGATCGAGCGAAGGATAAAGCGGTCACCCTCAAGCCCCTCAAAACGAGTGAAATCGAGTGGTTCCCCGAAAACGATGCCGATGCGTCGCACTTTCGGCAGCTTGCTGCCGATCGGCATAACCTTTTCGGTATCGAACATCGCAACGGGGATCACCGGGGCGTGCGACTCAAGGATCATGCGAGCCACGCCGGTGCGTCCTCGATACAGTCGAGCATCGGGACTGCGCGTGCCCTCCGGATAAATGCCGAGCACATTGCCGCCAGAGAGCACCCCGAGCCCGGTATTGAGGGATGCCTCTGAAGCCTTGCCGCCTGATCGATCGATTGGCAGCATCCCGGTGCCGAGCAGAAAGTTCTTGATCGCCCAGCCGCGAAGACCCCGCCCGGAGAAGTAGTCGCTTTTGGCCAGAAACGAGATGCGCCGCTCGATCACAAGAGGCAGGATGATCGAGTCGATTACCGAGAGGTGGTTGCTGGCAAGGATGACGGGACCGGTCTTGGGGATGTTTTCACTGCCGGAAACCCACGGGCGAAAAACGGTCTTGAGAAGGGGTCCTGCGACCAGATTCTTCATGAACCAGTAGAACACTCGCGCACCTCCTGAGGGCGGGGTCTACTCTAGCGCTCGCTGCGAGCGTGGGTGCGGGCGAGGTCAGCGGCGCCGACGACACCGGCGTTGTTGACGAGCTCGGCGATGACGAACTCCGGTTCTGGGTGGTAGCCGCGTGCTGGAACGTGCTGGCGGTACGACTCCCGGATCGGTGCCAGCAGCAACTCCCCTGCCACGGCAACCCCACCGCCAAATACGAACCGCTGCGGATCGAGTATCGCTCCGAGGCTCGCGCAGGCCTGCCCGAGCCAGTGGCCGAGTTGCTGAAGCGCGTGAGCGGCACCCGGATCGCCAGCAGCGATGAGGTCTCCAACGACCGAACCATTGAGCGTGCCATGCACGCTGCGCGCCTCGGCGAGCGCACGGCCAATGCCACCGACGTCAGCGATCTCGTTGGCCATTCGTAACAGTGCTCGCCCAGAACCGTACTGTTCGATGCAGCCGCGCGCGCCGCAGCCGCACGGTAGTCCATCGGGCACAACCCGCAGATGACCAAGTTCGGCTCCCGCTCCAAAGCCGCCACGGAACAGTCTGCCTTGCGAGATCACCGCCCCACCGACTCCAGTGCCGATCGTGAGCATCGTCATATCCGTCACAACCCGGCCGGCGCCAAACCGGTACTCCGCCCAGCCGGCAGCGTTGGCATCGTTGTCGATGGTCACGTCCATCGCAAGGCGGTCGCACAATCGTCGCCGTAATGGCTCATTCCGCCAGCTGATGTTCGGGGTGTAGTAGACAGTGGACTGCTCAACGTCGATAAAGCCCGGGGCTGCAACGCCGGCAGCCGCAATCTCGTGGCCGATCGACAGCCGCTCAACCATCTCGACGACCGCATCGACAACGCCGTCAGAGTCACCGGCTGCGGTGGCTACTCGTTCCTCTGCAATGATTTCGCCGTCTTCAGTGACGACAGCACCGGCAATCTTGGTTCCACCGATGTCGATCCCAATGGCATGCACGGTGACCTAGTGTAGTTGGGCCCGCACAGCCGTTCGAAGGGGCCATCGCCCCGAATTACTGGCGCAGCTACACTGAGCACATCCCCAACCGGTGCCGAAGGAGTTATCGTGAAAGAGTTCGAAGTTCCTGCAATGGTCGCCGCCGATCCGGAGGCAAACACCACAGATCTGCTCGTTGATCGGGTTGCTGCCACTCCCGATCGTGCGTTGTTCGCAATTCCGACGGCTGATGGCGGCTGGAGCGACGTAACGAGCGCTGAGTTCCTGCGCCAAGTCACCGAACTCGCAAAAGGCCTCGTCGCCGCGGGTGTCGAACCGGGCGACAAAATCGGCCTGATGGCCAAGACTCGCTACGAGTGGACCCTCATCGACTTCGCGACTTGGTTCGCCGGCGCTGTGCTCGTGCCAATCTACGAGACCTCAGCACCAAGCCAGATCCTGTGGAACCTCACCGACTCCGGCGCGATCGCGATCATCACCGAGAACGCAGACCACTACGCACGATTCGATGAGATTCGAGCGGATGTTCCAGCCATCCGCAACGTCTGGCAGATTGACCTCGGCGACCTCGACAAGCTCGCCGCCGCAGGAACCGGGGTTGCAGACGAGGAGATCGAGCGTCGCCGTCGCATCGCGAAGGGTTCCGACCTTGCGACCCTCATCTACACCTCGGGAACGACCGGTAAGCCGAAAGGGTGCATCATCACGCACTCCAACTTCGTCGAACTCACCAGGAACGCACAGAAGGCAGTGCCCGAGGTCGTCAACCCGGACTCGAGCACGTTGCTCTTCATCACACTCGCCCACATCTTCGCGCGCTTCATCTCGGTGCTCGCGGTGCACGGTGGTGTGAAGGTCGGCCACCAGCCAGACACCAAGCTTCTGCTGCCATCGATGGCCTCATACCAGCCGAGTTTCCTTCTTGCGGTGCCCCGCGTGTTCGAGAAGGTCTACAACTCTTCAGAGCAGAAGGCCGAAGCCGGCGGCAGGGGCAAGATCTTCCGGCGCGCAGCGGATGTCGCCATCGCGCACTCGAAGGCCATCGATGCCGGACACGTGCCGTTGGGACTCAAGCTGCAGTTCGCGCTCTTTGACCGGCTCGTGCTGTCGAAAATCCGCGCGGCACTCGGCGGTCGCGTCAAGTACGCCGTCTCTGGCTCCGCTCCGCTCGGCTTGCGGCTTGGACACTTCTACCGCAGTCTTGGCCTCACGATTCTCGAGGGCTACGGACTCACTGAAACCACGGCTCCGGTCTCAATCAACCTGGTGTCCAAGTTCAAGATCGGCAAGGTCGGCCCACCACTTCCGGGTGTCGCAGTTCGCATCGCAGACGACGGCGAGATCCAGGTCAAGGGCATATGTGTGTTCGCGGGATATTGGAACAACGAGCAAGCCACCAAGGAGGCGTTCGACGGTACGTGGTACAAGACCGGCGACATCGGCCAGTTTGATGCAGACGGCTACCTCGAGATCACTGGTCGCAAGAAGGAGATCATCGTCACCGCTGGCGGCAAGAACGTCGCCCCTGCTGGCCTCGAAGACCCGATTCGCGCGAATCCGATCATCGGTCAGGTCATCGTTGTCGGTGATCAGAGGCCCTACATTTCGGCGCTCATCACCCTCGACGACGAGATGCTGCCGGCATGGCTGAAGAACAACGGACACGACGAAACACTCACTGTGACCGACGCGGCGAAACACCCGGCTGTCATCGCAGAAATTCAGAAGGCGGTGGATGCCGCGAACGCGTCGGTCTCGCGCGCCGAGTCGATTCGCAAGTTCCACATCCTCGATTCAGAGCTGACCGAGGCGAGCGGCCACTTGACTCCCAAGTTGAGTATCAAGCGCAACGTGATTCTCGTGGACTTCGCCGATGTCATCGAGGGACTCTACGTCGGTGCGCCGGAAACGCAAGGCACTAGCGTCACCTCTTAACGGTCAGGCCAGACCGTAATTTGCTCGGCACCGAGGTCAATACCACGGTGCCGAGCGAATGAGCTTCATCGCGTCGCGCTTCGTCTCGGGCTCGAGTCCCTCGATAAACAAGTGACCATCGAGGTGGTCGATCTCGTGCTGAATGGCCTGAGCCAAAAGACCAGTCCCCGCTAATTCGACCGGGTTTCCCTCGAGGTCGATACCTGTCGCGCGCGCGTACGGATACCGCAGACGTGGAAAGTAGAAACCGGGTACCGAAAGACACCCCTCATCCACGAGCTCCGCCTCGCCGCTCACTTCCGCAAGTACGGGGTTGACGATATAGCCTGCCTCGCCGCCGACGTTGTAGCTGAAGGCGCGCAGTCCTACGCCGATCTGATTCGCGGCAACGCCTGCGCGTCCAGGGGCTCGCACAGTGTCCACAAGGTCGGTGACCAGGCCAGCCGCTCGAGGATCGCCCGCGCGAATCGGGTCGCACACCGAGCGAAGAATGGGATCACCAAAGAGACGGATGGTTCGTTCGGTCACGGTTCAGTCAGCTGGCAATTCGGGGATGCCATCGATCACGAGGGCCGCAAGGTCGCGCGCGGCGCTCTTGGTGAGCGGAGCGATCTCGTCAAAGTCAATAAGCGAGCCGGTCGCTAAGTGCGCGTCGTACGGAATGCGAGCGATGTCGCGCACACGGGACTGGAAATGCGCCTCAATCTCCTCAAGCTTGACGAGGTTCGTCCCTTGCGTCGAGGTGTTGAGCGCAACGATTGCGTTTTCGACAAGGTGGCCGTAGCCATTTGACTCCAGCCAGGTCAGCGTCTCGGATGCGAGGCGAGCCTCATCGACACTGCCACCGGACACGATGACGACCGAGTCCGCGCGCTCAAGGGTTGCCTTCATGACGGAATGGACGACACCCGTTCCGCAGTCGGTGATGGCGACCGAATAGAAGCGCTCTGCCATGTCGGCAACGACGTTGTAGCCGGCCTCGTCGAACGCCTCAGAAACAAGTGGGTCGGTGTCGGAGGCAAGAATGTGCAGCCGCGTATTGTCGCGCGTGATGTGCGCTTGGAACTGGCTGAAGGTGCCGATCTCCTTCGCCTGAGCGACAACATCGCGCACGGTTGACGGGTTCTGTCGCGTGACGCGCTCGGCGAGGGTGCCGCGATCCGGGTTGGCGTCGATTGCGATCACTCGGTCTTCACGCACTTTGGCCATTGCCATCCCGAGAATGGTCGTGATTGTGGTCTTGCCGACACCGCCCTTGCGAGAGAGCACGGCAACAAAGCGGGTTCCACCGTCGAAGTGCTTAGCGATGCGGGCGTCGAGAGCCTTTCGCTCGCGAACGCGATAGGAGTCGCCAACGTTGACGAGGCGGAATGTGGCGTCGTAGAGCAATCGCTGGAGGAACCCCTCCGGGGCAGGCTTGCGGCGGCGGCGGGGTTCGATCAATCGATCTGCCGTCAACATCGCGGCCGATTCTGGGGTCGATGACACCTTGCGAGACTTCTTGCCGCGGCGCGTGTAGACCACGTCGGATTCCGGGAGCTCGGGGATCGGCAGTGGCTCTTCCTCCTCCGGCAGCACGGCGACCGACTCGGATGCGACGGTAATCGTCGTGGTGTTCGGGCCGATCGACGGCACGATGTCTCCTGGATCCCCTGCGAACTCCGGGATCGCGACCGCCGCTTCATGCTCCGGGGCTTCGCGCACCTGGGCTGGGAGGTCGACCGTGAATGTCAGGCTCTCCTGTAGCGCCACCACTTCATTGCTCGTGCTTTTCGCGACCACTGTAGATCTCCCTTCGCGAACACAAACCGCTAGTTTACAGCGAAGTCGACTGAGAGACTCTTGATTGTCGGTGTCAGCCCGGCCCGATCACCAGAATGAGGTCACCGGCATCGACCTGCTGCGTCTTCGGAATCGCCAATCGTGTGACAGTTCCACTCACCGACGTGGTGATCGCCGCCTCCATCTTCATGGCCTCAATCGAGGCGACGGTCTGGCCCGCCTCGACGCGAGCGCCATCGTCGACCTGGAGCGTGACGACGCCGGAGAACGGGGCTGCGATATGGCCCGGTTGGGTGGCATCCGCCTTCTCTGCGGTTTTGGAATCGACAGCGATGCTCAGATCACGAACGAAGACCGGACGCAGCTGACCGTTGAGTGTCGCCATCACGGTGCGGATACCCTTTTCGTCGGCCTCACCGATCGCCTCGAGCCCAACAAAGATGCTGACGCCCTTGGCCATCTCGATGATGTGCTCGGTGCCATGACGCAAGCCGTAAAGGTAATCGGTTGTCTCAAGCACCGACAGGTCGCCGTACGTCTCGCGTGATTGCAGAAAAATCGCGGTCGGGCCTGGAAACAGCAGTCTGTTGAGGGTGGCTCGACGAAGCGCGGAGTCTCCGTCGAGCCCGGCCTGATCCTTGGGTGTGATCGGCTCGACGCCAATCTTCACGTCACGGCCAGCGAGCACCTTCGACCGGAACGGCTCTGGCCAGCCACCCGGCAGTTCACCGAGTTCGCCAGCCATGAAGCCAATGACCGAAGCTGGAATGTCATACTTCTGCGGGTTCTGCTCGAAGTCATCAGGATCGGCATCGGCGGCAGCGAGGGCCAGGGCAAGGTCGCCTACGACTTTGGATGACGGCGTGACTTTCGGCGGACGCCCGAGAATCCGGTTCGCCGCGGCGTACCAGTCCTCGACCTTTTCGAACTGATCGGCGAGACCGAGCGCGATCGCTTGCTGCCGCAGGTTCGACAATTGCCCGCCCGGGATCTCGTGCTTGTACACGCGCCCGGTTGGCCCTGGCAGACCGGATTCGAACGGCCGGTAGACGTGACGGACGGCTTCCCAGTACGGCTCGAGATCCGAAACGGCCTGCAGCGAGAGACCGGTGTCACGCTCGGTGTGAGCAAGGGCCGCGACGAGGGCGGACATGGATGGTTGACTCGTCGTGCCTGCCATTGGGGCGCTCGCGACATCCACCGCATCGGCACCGGCGCGTGAAGCCGCTAGCAACGTAGCTAACTGCCCGCCAGCCGTGTCGTGGGTGTGCACGTGCACCGGCAGATCAAACCGCGAGCGTAGGGCACTGACGAGGGTTGCCGCTGCTTCGGCACGCAACAGGCCCGCCATGTCCTTGACGGCGATGATGTGGGCGCCAGCCTCGACGACCTGCTCTGCGAGCCGCAAGTAGTAGTCGAGGGTATACAGCGACTCGGCCGGGTCCAGCAGGTCAGCGGTGTAGCAGAGCCCGACCTCGGCGACTGTGGTTCCGGTTTCGAGCACCGCGTCGATCGCGGGCCGCATTTGGTTGACGTCGTTCAGGGCGTCGAATATGCGGAAGATGTCAACGCCGCTCGTGGCAGCCTCGCGCACGAACGCGTTCGTGACCTCCGTCGGATAGGGCGTGTACCCGACCGTATTGCGACCGCGAAGCAGCATTTGGATTGCGATCGTCGGTAACGCCTCGCGCATCGTCGAGAGTCGTTCCCACGGATCCTCTGACAGAAAGCGAAGCGCGACATCGTAGGTCGCACCTCCCCAGGCCTCAACCGAGAACAGTTCTGGCGTGAGGCGCGCAACGTGCGGCAGCACCGTCGCGAGATCACGCGTGCGCACGCGCGTTGCCAAGAGCGACTGGTGTGCGTCTCGGAAGGTCGTGTCGGTGACTGCGAGCGCGGTCTGCTCGCGCAGTGCTGCCGCAAACTGCACCGGCCCTAGTTCGAGCAAACGCTGCCGGGAACCAGCGGGAGCAGGCTGTTCGAGGTCAACGATTGGGAGCTTCAGGCTCGGATTGATGAGTCCGGCACCATCGCCGTTCGGGTGATTGACCGTGACTTCGGCGAGCCAGTTGAGAACTTTGGTTCCGCGGTCTTTCGAACGATGGGAGTTGAGGAGGTGCGGGCGCTCCTCGATGAACGCCGTGCTGAGATTGCCGGCAATGAAGTCTGGATCGTCGAGCACCGCTTGCAGAAACGGGATGTTCGTGGTCACGCCACGCAAGCGAAACTCGGCGAGCCCGCGGCGAGAACGGCGCACCGCAGAAGGGAAGTCTCGGCCACGGCTCGTCATCTTGACGAGCATCGAGTCGAAGTACGGTGAGATCTGTGCGCCAGCGCTGACCGTTCCGCCGTCGAGACGGATGCCTGCGCCGCCCGGCGATCGGTAGGTCGTGATCTTGCCGGTGTCCGGTCGGAATCCCGCCGCGGGGTCCTCTGTCGTAATGCGGCATTGGAGAGCCGCGCCGCGCATCTGGATGTCTGGCTGCAGCAACCCGAGCTCAGCAAGGCTGTGGCCGAAGGCGATACGCATTTGCGACTGCACGAGGTCGACGTCGGTGATTTCTTCCGTGACCGTGTGCTCGACCTGAATACGCGGGTTCATCTCGATGAAGACATGCTGGCCGAGGCGTTCGCCAGCGGTATCAAGCAGGAACTCGACGGTGCCGGCGTTGACGTACCCGATCGAGCGAGCGAAAGCGATTGCATCCCGGTACATCGCCTGCCGGATGTTCTCATCGAGGTTCGGCGCTGGAGCGATCTCGATGACTTTCTGATGGCGTCGTTGAACCGAGCAGTCGCGCTCGAACAAGTGAACCGTCTCACCAAGGGCATCCGCAAGAATCTGCACTTCGATGTGCCTCGGCCGCACGACGGCCTGCTCAATGAACATGGTCGGGTCACCGAAGGCACTGTCTGCCTCACGCATTGCCGCCTCAAGCGCGTCGCGCAGCTCTTCTGGTCGCTCGACGCGACGCATGCCGCGCCCTCCCCCACCCGCGACCGCCTTGGCGAACACCGGAAATCCGATTTCCGCTGCACCCGCGAGCAGTTCTTCGACATCTCGCGACGCCGGTGTCGACTTCAGTACTGGCACGCCAGCGGCAATCGCGTGCTCTTTCGCGGTGACCTTGTTGCCAGCCATCTCAAGCACCCTGCTCGGCGGTCCGATAAAGGTAATGCCGGCTTCGGTCGCGGCGCGGGCCAGTTCAGGGTTCTCGGAGAGGAAGCCGTAGCCGGGGTAAATGGCGTCTGCGCCCGATTCTTTCGCGACCCGGATGATCTCCGCAACATCAAGATAGGCCCGAACCGGATGCCCCTTCTCACCGATTTGATACGCCTCATCGGCTTTCAGGCGATGCATCGAGCCGCGATCCTCGTACGGGAACACCGCGACGGTCTTTGCGCCTAGCTCAAATGCGGCCCGAAACGCTCGAATGGCGATCTCGCCCCGATTTGCGACGAGGATCTTCTTGAACATCCGGCCCTTTCTGATTGACGCAATCTTATTGTCACCGAAGTCTCGTAATTGACCCCGCGCATTCGTCACCGGAGAAGCCCTTTAGGTTCTTTCAATCCAGTGCAGGTATCGTCGTTACTCGTGCATGTACTCAGCGTCAGTTCCCTCAAAGGGGGCGTGGGCAAAACCACTGTGACGCTCGGGCTCGCCTCGGCTTCGTTCGCTCGTGGCCTGCGCACCCTCGTCGTTGATCTCGACCCGCAATCGGATGTCTCGACCGGCATGGATATTGAGACCGCAGGTCATCTCAACGTCGCCGATGTTCTCGCCTCGCCGAAGGAGAAGATCGTGCGGGCCGCGATTGCGCCGAGCGGCTGGACGCGTGGCCGCCCAGGCAAGGTCGACGTGCTCATTGGTTCGCCTTCCGCCATCAATTTCGACGGGCCGCACCCGAGCATCCGCGATATCTGGAAGCTTGAGGAGGCTCTGGCCAACGTCGAAGCGGAGTACGACCTCGTGCTCGTTGATTGCGCTCCATCGCTCAACGCCCTCACGCGTACGGCTTGGGCAGCAAGCGACCGCGTCACGGTTGTGACAGAACCCGGCCTCTTCTCAGTTGCTGCGGCTGATCGTGCGTTGCGCGCGATCGAGGAGATTCGGCGTGGGCTTTCTCCCCGTCTACAGCCGCTCGGCATCATCGTCAACCGACTCCGGGTACAGTCGCTCGAGCACCAGTACCGCATCAAGGAATTGCGTGACATGTTCGGCCCACTCGTGCTGAGCCCGCACTTGCCGGAACGCACATCGCTGCAGCAAGCGCAGGGTGCTGCGAAGCCGTTGCACGTCTGGCCGGGTGAGAGCGCGCAGGAGATGGCGAGAAACTTTGACCAGTTGCTCGAACGGGTGATGCGCGCAGCGAGAATCGCTCCCTTCACAGACGAGATCGCGTAGCGGTCGCGTCGCGTTCGCCTGGAAGCCAGAACAGCCTTAGGAAGCCCGAACAGACCGGCGCTTGGCGAGTTCGTCCATCGGGTCTTCGCCCTTGACCGACTCGATGTCCGTCAGGCTTGATTCGACCTCGCGCAGCACCTTGCCGACGGCGATCCCGAAAACACCCTGACCGCGACTGACAAGATCAATGACTTCATCATTCGACGTGCACAGGTAGACGCTCGCCCCATCACTCATGAGGGTGGTTTGCGCCAAGTCATTGATCCCCGATTCGCGGAGTTGGTTGACCGCAACACGAATTTGCTGAAGCGAGATGCCGGTGTCGAGCAGTCGCTTGACAAGCTTGAGTACAAGGATGTCGCGAAAACCGTACAGTCGCTGCGAACCCGACCCGGCGGCACCGCGAACGGTTGGTTCAACCAGTCCGGTGCGCGCCCAGTAGTCCAGCTGGCGGTAGCTGATGCCGGCGGCGCGGGAGGCGACGGCACCGCGATAGCCAGCCGAGTCATCGAGGTCCGGCATGCCGTCGGTGAACAACAAACCGCGATCGTAGCGAGCGTCATCGCTGCGGCTGAGTTCGATCATCGCTTTGCCCCTCGTATGGCTCGTCACAACATCTCCACAAACCTTCATGTTGACGTTGACACTTACAGTTGGTTCAACCCAACGCTACCCATGGCCGTCACAGCACACCGCGACATTCGATCAAACACTTCGGCGTGTCGGATGAGCTGGCGATTCTGCGGTTGACCGCCTCAACATTGGGGAGGTGTTGTCGCAATTTCGACGGTACTACGAATTGAGCCGTGAGAGTGCGGATCGGATGAGACTGCTCCGAACAGTTTCCAGTTGGCCGGCGATCTCCCCAGCCATCTCGGCGACCCTCGCCCGGCTCGCGGCATCCTTGCGCCTGGCAACCGGCATCAGGGCGTTCTCGATCAAGCCAAGTTCACGTTCAGCAGCAGCCCGAAAGCCGCGCAAGTGCCGCGGCTCGATGCCGGTTCGCTGCAACTCAACGAGCGTCGTCAAGACCGCAACCGAATCATCGCCAAAGGTGTCAGCGGCAACGATGAGGGAAGCGCTGATCGCATCCGTCAAGAGCATCGGAGTGGCGCCGGCCTCGCGAATCAGTTCTTCCCGCGAGAGTTTGCGGTCGGCCGACAGCATTGACACCCCGTTGCGCACCGCACCGGGCAACTCCGGGCTGCGCCCGGCATCAAGCTCCGCCAGATAGCCTCGAATGACCTTGAGCGGCAAGTAATTATCTCGCTGCATCGTCAGCACGAACCGCAATCGCTCCATGTCGGATGGCGAGAACTTGCGATAGCCAGACTCGGTGCGAGCCGGTGAGACCAGCTGGCGTTCCTCGAGAAAACGCAGCTTCGATGGGGTGAGTTCCGGAAACTCAGGGTTCAGTCGCGCGAGAACCTGGCCGATACTCAACAGGGAAGGGCCTGCGGTCGAACGCGACCGCGCAGATTCGGCCGCCACTATGCACCAGCCGCCGGTGGCAGATCGTCGCGCGATGCGAAGAAAGTGAGTCGAAACTTGCCAACCTGCACTTCGGCTCCGTCGCTCAAGAGCGCAAGATCGATTCGCACGCCGTCAAAATAGGTGCCGTTGAGCGAGCCGAGATCCTTGACCTGAAAGTTCGTGCCGAAGCGAGTGAACTCCGCGTGACGCCGTGAGACTGTCACGTCGTCGAGAAAGATATCGGCATCCGGATGCCTGCCGACCGTCGTGACGTCGGCGTCAAGCAGAAAGCGCGCACCAACATTGGCTCCCCGGCGAACCACCAAGAGCGCAGAGCCGGAGGGAAGGGCTGCGATCGCCGCAATCTCTTCAGTCGAGATATCGCCGGCAAGTGCGGCGACTTGCGTCGCGAATTCTTGTCCGTAGTGAACAGTTGAATCGTCCCCTTGACGGCCCTTATCGGCCAACCGACCCACGTCTTCGGAATCAACCAACATGCACCTCCCTAGTCGACCAGCGTATCGGATGGCGCGCGCTGATCGAGGCGCGGAATTCGCACGATCCTGATGGTCTCGCGAAAGTAGATTCCGCCTGCCCACCAGTACAAAAATGCTCCCCACAGGGCGAAGGCCCAACCGACCGGACTCGCAATCCAGGCCGTCTCGGGGATTGCCTGGCCGAGCATGAGAATCGGAAGCGCGTAGAACAATGCCGCGGTTGCCACCTTGCCGAGATGATGCACTGGCAGCGGACCGTAGCCGAAGTTCGCTCCCAGTATGCCGAAGCCGAGAAGCACAACGTCGCGGGTGACGATCACGATGAACAACCACCAAGGAATGACATCGCGAATCGCAAGGCCGATGAGCGCCGCGAAGATGAAGAGTCGATCGGCAGCCGGATCGAGCAACTGGCCGAGCCGCGTGATCTGTCCAAAGCGGCGAGCGATAACCCCGTCGAGGAAATCGCTCACGCTCGAGTACACCAAGATCGCGAGGGCGAGCCCATCTTCCCCGATGATCACGAACACGAGAAACACCGGAACGAGCGCGAGGCGGATGAAGCTCAGAACGTTGGGGATCGTCCACACTCGGTCGCTGACTTCTGGAGGCGTAGTCACATTCACCGATCTTACTGAGGCCGCGGAAAAGCCACGAGGCCTGAATTGAGCGATCGCGGCATGGAGTCCGCGATTGGTAGCATCCGGCACGTAGCATCGGGTCATGTCGTGCATCCGCTTCAATACCCCAGCCCAGCTTGCGCAACTTCGGTCCATGGCACCAGCCATGCTGACCGCCGAGCAGGCCGAAGCCCTTCACCCCTCACCCGAGATCACGCCGGCCAAGATCAACCGACTGCGCATCCTCGCGGCCGACAGCAACCCGAAGATTCGGGAGAGCGTTGCCAGTAGCCTGCACGCTCCCGAGGACGTCTTTTTTGACCTCGCCCGCGACGCCGATGAGGGTGTGCGATCCTGCGTCGCGCGCAACGAGAGCGCGCCGTGCGACGCGCTTCGACTGCTCGCAGACGATCCGTCAGAGCGCGTTCGCGGATTCCTTGCGGTGAACTTCTTTGTGCCGAGCGATGCGATGGCCAAACTCGCAGACGACTCGAGCGCGACGGTTCGCGAACTCGTTCGGTGGAAGAGCGAGCTGGCGAGGGTCTAGTGCATGGCTGAGTTGGCGCATGGCTGACCCCGGCAACTCCGTGCGGGTCGACAGCTGGTTGTGGGCCGTTCGGATCTTCAAGACCAGATCGCTCGCCACGGCGGCGAGCCGCGCGGGACATGTTCGAGTCAACGGCGAACGGGTGAAGGCCGCGCACGCGGTCAAGATTGGCGACGAGGTGCGGGTTCGGGTCTCGGGCTTTGATCGCGTACTTGTGGTTCGCACGCCGATCGCCAAGCGGGTCTCCGCTGCTGTGGCGGTCGAGAGCTTTCGCGACGACAGCCCACCCCCGCCGACACCGTTCGAGGTCGCTCTCGCTCCACGCCGTGATCGGGGTGCCGGACGCCCAACCAAGCGTGAGCGGCGCGAGATCGACAAGCTCCTCGGGCAGCAGACAGACGCCCGCGAGTGACTGCGCGCGTCGAACGACGGCGCGCGCCAACTCCCAGACTCGATGAGTAGATTCGACTTCATGGGAAAGGTGAGTGATCGCTGGCGATCACACCTCCTCACCACCTTCTCTGGCGAGAGTTCCGGTCAACCCAGCTGGGTGCATCGCATGCACGAGGGCGACGACTCCGGATTCTTCGGCCCGGGCTCGGCCACGTGGGCCGTTCACGGCGGTATGCCGACGCTCGTTGCTGGCATCCGGGCACTGCTCATGCAGACCCTGCATCCTGGCGCGATGGCTGGAGTGCACGACTGGTCTCGCTACCGCGAGGATCCGCTCGGCAGGCTGTCTGGCACCATCCAATGGCTCATCACGGTGACCTTCGCCGACACTGTCACCGCGCGAGACGAGTCGAGTCGAGTCGGACGGTTTCACGACCGCGTTGTCGGAACCTACGTCGATTGCGATGGCAAGGAGCGACCATACTCCGCCGGGGATCAGGAACTTTTGTCGTGGGTGCACGTTGTCTTCACTGACGCGTTTCTCGCCTGCCACGAGCTCTGGGGCGATCGCATCCCCGGAGGCGCTGACGGCTACGTTCGAGAGTGGACGACCGCTGGCGAACTGGTCGGGGTCACGACACCGCCGCGGTCCCGTGCAGAACTCGAAGGGCAGCTTCGCGAATTCGAGCCGTCACTCAAGAGCGACGAGCGAGTGGCTGAGGCCGTGCGTTTCATCCGCAACCCGCCGCTCGCGAAGTCGATGATGCCGGGCTACCGCGTGCTGTTCGCGGGAGCCGTGGCATCCATCCCCCGGGAGTATCGCAAGCGGCTGGGTCTGCGTCGATCGCCGCTCCCGGTGATCACAGCGACCCGCGTCGTGCTCGGTATCGTCAGTGGAGTACTTGGGCGGTCATCGACATCAGAGGATGCCGCGCGCGCACGTATTGCCAGACTCGAAGCCGAGCAGCAAACGGTTTGAACGCGTACGCTCTGGTTACGGGCGCCCCGCTCGGTATCCAACTCATCGAGGAGAGTAACGACATGGCCGACAAATCCCCCAAGAAGTCAACGACCAAGACTGCCGCGAGCAAGTCCCTCAAAGAGAAGCGTTCTGACAAGAAGGACAAGGCCGCTTCAAAACGCCGCGACGCCTAAGTCAGCCGCAACCACGCACTGACGCCGCGCCGCAGGCCGCACGGCGCCACCACTACGTCGCCACAGCTACGCCGAAGGCTCCTTCAGTGGCGGCTTCTTCGGCGTAGCTCGTCTGGCGGATTGCGCAGGGGCGGCCTCCGCTGAAGCGAGGCCCTCCCCGACAGCCCGGCCTGCTGCGCGACCGGTGATAATCTGCGAAATGTCGATGCCGACCAGATCTCGCATAATCTGATTCGCAGTCACGAGTTGAGCGGCCACGTTCTGGCCGACCTGGGCGGTACCGCTGCCATCCGATGAAATCACCGTTAGGTTCGCTATCGCCGACAACGGTTCGGATGCGGCGCGCACGATCTCAGGAAGCTGACCGATCACCTGCTGCCGCAGGAGGTCATCCGCTCGTTCTTCGAGGGCTTCAGCTTTCGCTCTCGTCGCCTCGGCTTCCGCGTTGCCGCGCACCCGGATCGACGAGGCTTCCGCCTCGCCCTCGGCAGCGAGTGCCTCTGCCGCAGCGATGCGCCTGGCCCGTTCGGCGAGCCCCTCGGCTTCGACCGCTTCTGCAGCGCTCTTGCGTCGGTTGCGCTCGGCGATTCCCTCAGCCTCGATCGCCTCGGCGCTCGCGCGTCGGGCATCGCGGTCCGAGTTTGCCGCGGCCACAGTTGCCGCCGCGGTTGCTTCGGCGTTCTTCTGCACCGCATACGCCTCGGCATCGGCGACGGCGCGAATCTCAGCATCGAGCTCCTGCTTTCGCAAACCTACTCGCTTGCCGGCGTTGATCTCTTCCTGCGCGATGACTTGTTGTTGTGCAATCGCCGCCGCGAGCGGTGTTGCGGCAGCAGCCTCGGCTCGTGCTTTGTCTGTCTCTTTCTGAATCTCGGCGTTGCGAAGATCGAGCGCACGTTGCGCCTCCGCAACGGCCTGATCCGCCGAAATGCGCGCCTCCTCCGACGCCCGACGCGCAACGGATTCAGCGACTTCGGCTACTTGCTTCACGCGGGCAGCTTCCGCTCGACCGAGGTCACGGATGTAGCCGTTGTCGTCGTCGATCTCCTTGATCTGCAGGGTGTCGATCTGCAAACCCTGCACGTCGAGCGAATCCCGCACCGCTTCCAGCACCTGACCCTGAAGCGCGGAGCGATTCGTAATAATCTCGGTGACAGTCAGCTGGCCGACGATCGAGCGCACCGATCCGCTGAGCACTTCCTCGGTGGATGACTCGATCTGATCCTGCTGGTTCAGAAAGCGCTGGGCAGCCGCGCGAACCATGGATTCTGAACCGCCGACTTTGACGACCGCAACCGCGTTGACCTTGATAGTGATCGCATCCTTGGTCTGGGCCGTCGCTTGCACGTTGAGTTGGCGACTGCGCAGACTCAGCGTGAAATAGGCCTCGACGATCGGCTTGACGAAGACGCGCGAGCCGAACACGACGCGTTGACCGGCGGTCTCGGCGAGTGGGTCCGCGCCGCCTTTCACCCGGCGCTGGCGCGAGGTGACGATGATCGCCTCATCGGGTTTGGCGACTTTGATTGCGCGAAGCAACACGATGAGCACGGTGATGACGAGAAGTATCGCCGTGCCAATGAGAATGTAGGTCGACAGTGGCTCGCTCAAGAAGGGCAGGGTCATGCCGCCCAGCCTAATCGGGCGCGGTTACTTCGAGAGTGACTTCTTGCGGTGCGAGATCCAAATCACTCCAGCGCCGACTGCGAGGATGACCATGGCGATCAGCACGATGTAAAAGCTCACTGAGAAGTAGCCGTTCGCTGAGAGATTGGGGTTCAGGAACGGGTACGGATACCAGTACGGCTGCCCAAGAACTTCGTTCTGCGTGAAGGGGCCACGCACCATCGTGTAGATCACCCAGATGATTGGGTAAACGACGATAATCCACAGCTTGTTCCACGGGATTGCGACGCGTCCAGGCGCAAAGAGCCAGTCGAGCAACATCGCCATTGGAATCACGACGTGCAGTACCTCGTTCGACCACGGAAGTGTTGCCCCTTGAGGCAGCTCGATCCCGCGCAGCAGCAGGTTGTAGACGATCCCGGTCACGATCATGTAGCTCGCAACGCTCGCCCGCAGAATGCCGAACCAGGCCGGATCGTCGCCCTTGCGAGTGGCAAGCAACGCTGCGCCAATCAAGAAGACGAAGACGGCCGCAACATTGGACTGGATCGTGAAAAAGCTAAAGAAGTTCGTGACCGATAGCGCAATGTTCGTCACACCTTGCTGCGGCCAAAAATTGAGGCTTGTGAGTAACTGACCGACGATTGCCGCTACCCCAGCTGCAGCCGCAGCCAACCGACCAATGGCGAAACCGATCCTCATCCGACCGCTCCGTTCAGCCGCCGAGCATCGGCGTCGCTATGATGCTAGCGCGCCAGCAGTGCCTGTGTCTTACGCGCCGCGGCGCGGCATCCGGCCCCGGCCCAAGCCGTTTCAGCCGCGTTGCGACGAATCCATTTCCAAAGCTCTAGCTTGGTGGTGCCATAGATCTGACTCGACAGGTCCGGGTTTGCCTCAGACCTTCGAGACAAGGCCCATGCGACCCTAGTGCGCCGAGAGATCAACGACGACATCCGCATCATGGATGTCGACACCGATGACACGATTGCTGCGTTCCATCAGCAACTCCGCGATGGCCCTGCCGACACCGCTTGCTGAGCCATTCTTCACGTACGTTCTGGACAGCTTGCCTACCTGCCTTTCCGCGCTGCCGACGAACCAACGCTGTGATGAACAACAGGATGCCGATGACGGCAGCGGCTGCTCCGACTAGCAACACGGTCACCGCTGAGGTGCCGCCGCCGCTGGAGTCCGCGGCCCCAGCGTTTGCGACGTTGGGCGCCCGCTATTGCGGCGCCGCCGACGAGCAATCCGAGGGGTTGCTGAGGCATGGTTCTTCCTTCGGGATGCTATGACCTGCCATTTTCCGCGAACTTGAGCCCTCTGAAGAACACGCGATTAAGCACTTGTTCACGAGGCCTCTGGCCAGTAGTCGCGGGCTGACCCACCCGACCTCCGGAGCTCGACTGCTGTGGCTCTTCTCCACAGAAAATCTGTAGAGAGAGGTTATCCACATTTCATTCGAAACTATGTTCTACCGTGAGACAATTGATTCATGCCCTCCCCGACCAACACACTCCGAGCCGCCGCCGCGCTGCTTGAGACTGCACTGGTTGACGGTGCGCTGTCATTTGAGGGCATGGATGACGCGGCGCTCCTCGAAGCCCAAAGCGACTTGGGGCGGCTCTCGCGTCTCACCGCCCGGCACGGTGCCGCACTGGCGGGCGAACTGGCCAGGCGTTCCGCACCCGCCCTCGGACACAGCGGGCTTGCACAATCAACAGGTCACCGCACACCGGAAGCGCTCATCCAAGCCGTCACCGGTGTCTGCGCCCCCGAGGCCGCCCGGCTTGTCGCGGTTGGTGCTCTGCCTCCCGAGTCGCCCCTCTCCCGTGGGGTTGCCGCCGACGACATCTCCGTTACCGGTGCCGACGCGATTCGACGCGGACTCGGATGCCCCGATGCGGGCACATCCGCCGAGTCGTTGGATGCCATCGCCACCGACCTGATCGCACGCTCGGCCGGCGTCACTCCAGAGCAACTGTTCCGTGCCGCCGCTGACGCCCGAAACTGCATTGATGCCGAAGGGGTAGCACGCCGTGAGAAGGAACGCCGCGATGCTCGATACCTGCGGGTCAAACAGCGTGAAGACGGCATGGTTGCCGGCTCGTTCCTCCTCGACCAAGAAGACGGTGCACTGCTGGTCAGTGCCATCGCCACCGCGCTCTCGCCACGCCGCGGCGGTCCACGCTTCGTCGACAAACTCGCACAGCAGGCCGCCGATGCGGTGCGTGACGATCCCCGCACCAACGACCAACTTGCCGCCGACACCTTCGCCGCCATCATCCGACTGGCCGTCAACGCCGACCCGGGCACCCTCTTCGGCACCCGCCAACCGGCCGTGCACGTCCTCGTCACCGCAGACGAACTCACCAGCGGCCTCGGATTCGGCCACCTTGAGCACGCACCAGAGGCAGTCTCCATCGAAACCGTCCGGCGCATGGCCTGCGCAGACGGTCTCATCGGCATCCTCTTCTCACCAGACGGCCAACCACTTGATGTCGGGCGAGCCCAACGATCCTTCACCGAACGACAACGCATCGCCCTCGCCGCCCGAGACGGCGGATGCCGCTTCCCCGGCTGTTCTAGACCACCCAGCTACTGCGAAGCACACCATATTGACCATTGGATGCGCGACGGCGGCGCCACCGACGTCGCGCAT
>Ga0163151_10002460_pt1 | contig 28609 bp, 36 predicted proteins | sample OliLakLV19MP5IB2_FD_145596 | JGI IMG/M metagenome (GOLD analysis project Ga0163151, IMG submission 145596) | Freshwater microbial mat bacterial communities from Lake Vanda, McMurdo Dry Valleys, Antarctica - Oligotrophic Lake LV.19.MP5.IB-2 | ecosystem: Environmental > Aquatic > Freshwater >...
GACAAGATAGACCCGCAATCATCGCCGATCTCCCACCCCGCTTCGCTTACGCAAATTCGTGCAAGCGCGACTTGCTCAGATGTATACGAGTCCGCTTTTGCGAGGCCCGCTACCCCGCAGCAGATCAACGCGGTCGCGACTATGAACCGTTTCATGCTCGGCGCTCCCATGCATCGCGGAGCGTCACAACCCGCCGATGAAGTACATACGACCAGCCAGCCACGTCCATGAGCTCTTCCTCAATCTCACTCAGCAACGCCGCAGGGTCACGGCTGAACGACTTGTCGCCATACTCTCTCGCACCTGCATCGAGACGTTTCTCAATCGCTAACATGAAGTCAACGAAGCCCACATGATTCGACGCAGTCACGCTTCAACGCGCGCCCGTGCGATACGAATGCACTCGTGAATGGTCCACAACGGAAACAACAGTTCGAGTTCAGTAGCAATTTTCAATTCATGGATCGTCATGTCGTTACCTCAATTCAAAACGGAATCTCTGAGTCACTGAAGGCGTCGGGCGGATCTTCGGCGGTCGTCGTGGGCGGAAGTTCGTTCGACGAGGGAACGCCGGCGTCTTTGCGCGAACCGATGAGCGAAAACGACTTCGCATTTATTTCGCGTGAGACGCCTTTCGTTCCATCGCGCGCTTGGAATTCTCGCGATTTGAACTCCCCCGAGACGGCAACTTGAGTGCCTTTTGGAAGGGCGAGTTTCGCTAGCGCGGTCGCTTGCTTGCCCCAAACCGAAACGCGGAACCACTCCGTTTCGCCTTCTTTGAAGCCATTGCAAGCCACGCTCATATTGAGCACGGTCTCGCCCTTCTTCGTTTCGCGAAGCTCGGGTTCACTCCCGGTTCTCCCTGTAATCGAAATAACGTTTAAATCACTCATGCAACCGCCTCCCCTTCTGACGCTTCGAAAGCCTCAGCCAATCGTTTCCCCGCGGCTTCTTTGGCCGCCTTCAATCGCAACTTCTCGGGCGTCTTGAACATCGCCCACTGAATCGAAACCGCGGCGCACGCCTCCTCGTACTGGGAGGCCGACACCGCCGTTTCAAGAGCCAGCTCGAGCATGTCCACTTTCGTTTGCGGCTTCGCAACTCCATCCGAAAGCCACGCTCGAATCTTGAGCGCGACGTCAGGACCCGGCTTCATCACAACTTCGTCCGCGAGCGACGAACAGCGGGACTTTGTGATCACAAGTCTGTGATCAAGATCGAGGTCGCCGATGATATCGAACTCGTACTCAATGCCGTCGCGCTGAATAGGGGCCATTCCGATTTTGCGCGGAACCTGTTTTCCGTTCTTGTCCTTCTCGACGATGTATTCCGTCTTGCTTCGCATCGTCACGATCACGTGCGCGTTGGCTTGCAGGATCGCGTCAACGAGCCTGTCGTGCATTGGCGTCACATCCCGCCATGCCATGTAGGAGTTATTCGACTTTGAGCGCGCCGCCGCCTTGTCGACTTGTTCAAGCGCGCCGTCTTTCCCCATCCATGCGTGCGAAAGGGAGTCGATAACGATCACGTCGTAACCGCCCCGGACGGCTTCTTCGATCGCCTGGACGTAGGTCTCTGGCGAGAAAGTCTCCAGGGCCTCGGTGTCGAACTCGGCGACGTCATCGACGTATTTCGAAGCGCTCCCGTGCTCGCTATCGATAACCGCGATCTTGGTGCCGAGTCCTTTCGCGAACTGAAGCGCCGTATACGTCTTGCCGCTTCCGCTCGGTCCACACAGCGCAATACGCGCCTTTGCTTGCGTCTTCGTTGCTCTTACGAATGCCATAGTCGTTTCCTCCGTTCACGTTTCCAAGTTTGATCAGGTGATGCGCAGCGAGCGGGACACCTTCATTGCAGTTCCGGGCACGCACTCGCCGAGCTCATCGGACGCCTTGTGAATGGCGGACTTGTCGACCTCGCGCCTTAGCCGAAAGAACTCGTCGGGAATCAGGGTCTCGTCGGTCACGACAACGGATTTCGTTTCGCCCTTGGCAAACTTCCAGGAAAAGTTCGGACCCCGTAGCTCCTCGAGCCCCATCACGAGCATCTGAGCTTTCACGTACTCGAATAAATATTCGTGTCGGTTTTCGATGGCCTTGCGCTTGGACGCGAGCCGCTTTTCCTCGGCGCGAATCGCGTCCGCCGTTCGCGACATTTCGGCCAATACCGCGCCGACGTTCTGCGCCTTTTGCAGGATGTCCGCTTGCACGAGCGCGAGGTCTTCCGCGGTCGTTTCCTCGTCTTCGTCGAGAGATCGAAGCCGAAGCCACTCGTTTGTTAACTCGTAAAGTCTCATTCGTTTCCTCCGTTATCGTTTCCGTCGTCGTTCCATTGCCGCATCCCATGCCTGCGCGCATTCGGCGCAAACGTGCGCGCCGTCGCGCGCGAACTGAGGCGCGTTCGTGATGCTTTCCCCGCAACCGAAGCAATAGCCAATGAGCCGAGCCGCTTGCTTCATGCCTGCGATTTGCGCGCGGAGTTCGGAGGGCACTGGCCGGCAGAAGTCACGGCTTTGGTACCTGTAGTTTGGTGACGCGAGGTCTTCCCGCTCGCTTGTCTTCCAAGCGTCATACGTCATGACCTCACCTCGCATGGCGGAGGACGCATGCGATTGAAAGACGCGCTACCCGCCCGATAGCCGCAGCCTTCGCAGTCGTCGCATAACTTGTAGAGGTCGACGCACTTCGCGACTACTTGCCCGAGCCCGTCGCATTGCTTGCACACGTTGTCGCCATCGCGGTTCACAAGTCACCCCACTGATCGATCGAGATTCGAATCGCCCGGTACGAGTTCGCCAGGGCCTCAGTGTATTGTTCGTCGTCGAGAGCGGAGAGGCCCTCCGCCGCTTGTCCGCGGAAGTCCTTCGGCGAGCTCGTGAGCGTCTCCGCGAAGCGGTACGCAAGCTCGTACGCATCGAGCTCCGTCATGTACGCCCGCAATAATCGGTGGAGCGCATCGCGCAGCGCGTACATCCGCTCGAGTTCTATGACGCGACGAGCTTCGTCCTCGGTGACGGCTTTGCGACGCTCGACGTCTAAGCGCTCGTAGGAGCGGCGAACCATGGTTTCGGCTATCCCGGTGTGCATTGCTGGACTATTGTCTGTAGACCATAGTCTGTCAACTTCGAACTCTAGATTTTTTCGTCGCGAGCGAAAACCTAGGCTCTGCCTGTCGCCTCACGGGATTGACCTAGGTCGAGCCGGAGCGTATCGAACGGCATGTTCGCGACGTGGGAAGGCATCGCTCAGGAGATTACGGACGCAACGTGCGCGAGCGTGCCTGTAGACGCCTTTGAGCTGGCTTGGGCGGCGGGTTTTGGTGCCCTAGTGACGCCCTCATGCTTCCGCGGCGCGACTTCGATCGCGACCTTCGAAAAACGTGGAGGATCGACCATCTGCAAGCGAAGCATCTGAACGCCAACGCGGCGATGATCGCCCAACGCCTCACTTGACAGACTATTGTCTATAGACGACATTGAAGGCATGAGGCTATCGCACTGGGTGGAGCGCCGCGGACGTGGCGCACTTACGTACCTGAGTCGAAAGACAGGACTCGCCTATTCCACCGTCTATTACGCAACGTACGGCGGGAAGCGCTTGCGCTACGACACCGCGAGGCTTATTTCGGAAGCCACCGATGGCGCGGTCTCCGTTCGCAATCTTTGCGAGAGCACCGCGCATGAGGCGGCCTAGTGGGCGTTCAGCTTCCACTCTTTCGAGATCGAATGATGTCGATGATCGCTTTCGCGCCGGTTTTTCGAGAAGCGACTTTTGCGCGCCGCCTGATTCCAGTCGGGGCGCCTTTATTTGTTCTTGTCGTAAACGGTAGGCGTTCTACGTCGATGTAGTTCCTAGGTTCGGCGTTTGGTGGACGTCGAGTCCTAAGTTTCGAAAAAGCGATCTGGTTGGGGTGGGAATGATGCAAGCGGAACGACGCGCGGAGACGCGCAAGCCTTGGGCGCAGTGGCCATGCGAAGAACGCGGCGCGGAGTTACCGATCTCGTTGCTCGCCAACGGCATCCTCGCGATGCTGGTGAGCAGGTGTGACCAGCAGACGGGGCGCATCCTCAGGGCGGGCTTGTCGCCTACTGAGATCTTGGTTCGTCGGTTCTTCGTGCCCAAGACTCAGCGAAGGTCGATCGCTCCTCTCCTCGATGAACTCGTGGCAGCCGGTCGCATCCAAATCGTCGATGACGCCATCGTGGTTTTGGCCGTCGGCCAGTACTTCGAGAAGCGTCAACGAACGGATTCGAAACGTGTTCGAGATGACTCGAAAAGTTTTGAAATGATTCGAACTGATCTCGAGATGAATCGAGAAATCGCTAAGCCCACGGAATCATTCAAGACCACTTTGACAGATATAGATTTAGATTTAGAGGAAGATAAAGAATTAGATCTACCCCCCCTACCCCCCGCGACGGGGGGCGTGGCCAGCGCCGGGCGTGATGCGTTTTGGATTTTGGCCAAGGGCTACAAAGCGCGCTACGAGCACTACGCGAAAGACGCTTGGATGCAGGTCGCCGCGAACGAGCGCGAGATCTGGCAAGTCGCAGCGTACGTCGACGCGCAACCGGACCCGAAGCGCGCGGCCAGCGAGCTGCTTGACGGCTTCTTTGCCGACGAGTGGAGCAAGGCGAATCGCTGGCCGTGGAAGCGACTTGCGAAGGACCCGGCACGCTTTCGCGGCAGCACAAAAGAAGCGGCTCGCGACGAGGGAAAAGCCGAATACGCGAAAGCTGCAGACCGACTTTTTGCCGCCGTGAGGCGAGGCGCTGGCGACGAAGAAATTACCCGACTGGAGAAACAACGCGATGAACTCTACGCAAGAAATTACGGCAAACGAACCGACTCCCGCGCCAGCGCAAACCACGGCAGCGCCAACGCACAGCGGCCATCTCGCATCGCTTCTTAGCCACGCTGCGCGGGTCGACATCGGCAAGTTTGGCTCGTCGCTCAACCCGCAACACACGGTGGAATCGGACCGCTCGCAGTGGCAAGAGCTCGTGCTTGATTGGGCGGATATCGAGAACTTCAAGCCGATGCGGCACACGCCGATGCCGCCGTGCATGCGGGAGTTCAGGACTCCGAAGGACTTCAAAGAAAAGGTGCTCGATCCGCACCGCCATTCGTTGCCTGACAAGCCTGATTGGAAGGGTCGCAACTCATGGCAAAGCGAAGCGGAGCGGAGTGACAAATCGCCAGCGATCGAGTTCGCCGAGTGGCGCGAGAGCGCGACGCACATCGAAGCCGAGAACGCCGGCAAGCTACTCGGACTGTGCAACGCGGTGATGGCGGCAACCGAGCTCAAGGACCGACAGCCGAGCGAGCAGACGAATGAAATGGCTCTAAGGTTCATTCGCAAATTGCTCGAGTACTACGGCGCGATTGACATGCCCAAGGCTCATTGCGAGCGGCGTGATTGGGCAACGGCAAAGATGAAGCGGTTCGATGTGTTGCCGAAGGAATGGCGAGGGTTGTGATTTTCAATCGCACGGGGGGCCTATGAGCGGAAAGAAATCACGCGACAAGGGCATGAGAGGGCAACGCGAGGTTGCGCAAATTCTCCGCGAAGCATTCCCCGAATGGGACCCACACAGCGGCGCGCAATACCGCAAGGGCACAGATAATTGCGACGTGGAAGGCACGCCGTATTGGATCGAAGTGAAGCTAGGGAAAGCGCCGAACATCCGCGACGCGATGAAGCAAGCGATGGAGTGCACAGCCACACGGCCGCCGGTTGCGATCACGCGCGCTGATCGTTGCGAGTGGCTAGCGACGATGCAACTTGGTGACTGGCTCGAGATTGTCGCGGAGCTCGAGCAAGTGCGCGCCGAGCGGCGAACAGTTCAAGAAATGATCGAGAGCGCTGAAAAGCAGGACCTCGACGCAGCACTAGAGTTCGCAAAAAAGGAGCTAAATTGAACCCCGCGCTTTTCTCCTCGACTCGTCAGGACTGGGAAACGCCCGACGAGATTCTCGAAGTCGTGCGCAAGGTCGGGCCGATCGTTCTCGACCCCTGCACAACGAAAACCAACCCCACACAGGCCGAACATTTCTACACCGAAGAGCAGGACGGGCTCAAAACGGATTGGAACTGGATCAACGGCGTTTGCTTTGTAAACCCGCCTTACGGGACAGCGCTCCAAAAATGGTCGACGAAGATTGCGAACGAAGGTTCCACGGTATGCGCACAGCACACGCACTTGATCGCGCTGACTCCGTCACGCACGGACACGATTTGGTGGAAGAGAATGGCAGTCACAGCGAACGCGATCGCATTCCTCGATAAGCGCTTGACGTTCAAGGGAGCGCCAAACCCCGCGCCCTTCCCATCGTGCTTGTTTTACTACGGCCGCAGTCCGATCCGGTTCTCGCGTGTCCTAAGCGGCCGCGCGCTCGTGGTGGAAGTGTAGCGTGGCAACGCGACGTAAAGGAACAAAGGGGCACGGCGGCCGATGCGGAACGGCGAAGGAGTTCCAGCGCGCTCGAGCTCTTGCGTGTTTCGTGGCGGGAAAGAACGTCGAAGAGACGGCGAAAGAGATTGGCGTTGCGCGTAGCACGCTATCGGTGTGGAAAACGGAACCTGAGTTTACCGCGCAGCTCAAGACCGCCCGCGGACTCATCATAAGCGCAGCAACGAAGAGCGTTGCAGAAGAGATTGCCGAGGGCGCCGCGGCAGCTCCGAGGGTGCTGATAGAAATTATGAACGACCTCGAGCAACCGGCCGCAACGAGGGTGCTCGCAGCAAAGGACCTCCTTGACCGCGGAGGCTACAAGCCGCCTGACAAGCTCGAGCTACGAAAGCAGTTCGACGGCATGTCGCCGGACGAAGTAGTCGCTATCGCAACACAACGATTGCTCAAAGGGCGGTGACAGAAGATGCATATCGCAATCCGCGAGTACGATCCCGAAACCGACAAAGGCATGGTCTACAAGTATTGGCTGCGCAGTCATGGCTTTTACGTGCGCGGCCTTCCACGTCGAAAATTCTACGAAGTGCAGCACGCCGTGATCGAGCGGTTGCTCGAGAGGTCCACAACCCTGATGGCGATATCACCCGACGACCACGACGCAATTCTAGGGTTCGTCGTTGGCGAGCCGGCGAGGTATCCCGACGATTGGCACGTCTTTCATTACGTGTTCGTCAAAGAGCCTTTCCGCGAGCTCCGCATCGCAGAGCAACTTGTGAACGCGCACCGTGCGCTAGGTACTGGGTGGGCGCCGATGGTTGCCACCGCAAGCACTTTAGATTGGGTTCGCGCCCGACTCTCGCGCAGCGGCGTCGAGATACGGCCTGAGCTCGCACACAATGAGGAGAAAAAAACAGCATGAAACTTAACAGCGTATGCCTACGCGATGCGGTGCGGCATCCCGGCAAAGAGACCGATAAATCCACAATGTTCGCCGCCCGAAAAGGCTTCGAGCTAACGCTACAGGGTGACCTTCTCGTGATCCGTCTCGGGAACAAAGTGCGCATTGTCCCGATCGCGAACATTGTAGACGCCGAGCCGCTCGACGACCCGAAAGAGCACTACGAAGGTCCGCCGGTTGCCGTCGCTGCAAAGAAGGGCAAGCCGACGACGAAGGAACTCGCCACTCCGTGAACTTCCGCGGAACCGATGCGGATATCGCTTACGAGTATTTGCGCGTGATGCAGGGGCGCGACCCCTGGAGTTACATTCCGCATCGACCTACGTCGAGACAGCAAGCCTTCCTCGACCTCGAAGACGACGAAGCGCTCTACGGCGGCGCCGCCGGCGGCGGCAAATCGGACGCGCTACTGATGGCGGCGTTGCTCAATATCCACGTGCCCGGCTACGCAGCGATTCTATTTCGACGTACGTACACGGACCTCGCGTTGCCCGGAGCGATCATGGAGCGCGCGGATGCGTGGCTTCGCAACACCTCGGCGCACTGGGACGGGCTTAACAAGCGGTGGACGTTTCCGAGTGGCGCGACACTGACGTTTGGATATCTCGACACCGAAAAAGATAAGTATCGTTACCAAGGCGCCGAGCTGCAGTTCGTGGGCTTCGATGAGCTCACCCAGTTCGGCGAGTCGCAGTATCGCTACCTGCTAAGCCGCCTCCGTCGAAAAGAGGGTTTCCCTGTCAGGCCGCGCGCCCGAGCGGCGTCCAACCCCGGCGGCATTGGGCACGAGTGGGTGTTCAAACGGTTCGTAAGTCCAGCGACCGCGAGCGCGCCATTCGTTGCCGCAAAACTCGACGACAACCCGCACGTTGACGCGATCGACTATAAGGCCCGTCTTGAAAAACTCGACAGCGTCACACGCGCGCAACTCCTTGACGGGCTCTGGGTGCAAGACGGTCAGGGGCTCGTGTACAGATACGATCGAGCTCGCAACCGCGCAGAGGAAATGCCGGCGGGCGAATACGATTACGTTCTCGCCGTAGACTTGGGCGCATCCGAGATCAAACCCACAACCGCGTTTTGCCTCCTCGCGTTTTCATGGACGTCACCGACGGTGTATGCGGTCAAAGCGTGGAAGGCCGCTGGCCTGACGCCGTCGAGCATCGCTGAAGAGATCCGCGTTGTGGACGGCGAGTGTCCTCTCGCTGCGATCGTGGTCGATCAAGGCGGCTTAGGGCGTGGGTACATCAAAGAATTCCGCGAGCGCTATCAACTCCCCGCGGAGGACGCGAAGAAGGTGAACAAGCTTGGATATCGAAAGCTCCTAAACGGCGCGCTCGAAACCGGTGAGCTGCGAATCGTCGAACCGCAATGCATGGAGCTTGTTGACGAACTCGAAACGCTTTCGTGGAATGAAAAGGGCACGGACGCTTTGCCCGGCCTCGACGATCATTGCACCGACGCGCTACTCTACGGTTGGCGCCGATGTAAAGCGCACTTACACGAGCCCACCGCGAAGAAGCTCGAAGCGAACGATCCAACCTATCTCGACAAATGGGCCGAGGAGGTCAAGCAACGCGAGATCGAACAAGGGCAACGGGGCCGGGACCGGCCGTGGTGGGCAAAATGACGAACGAAGAAATCGTTGCGTTGACGAAGAAGCTGCACGCGCTCGGCGTGCGGCGGTGGAAAGTCGGGGATGTCGAAATTGAACTCGGCACAGCGGCGCCGCTCGGCGCTCATACGCTTGTCGAAGATGTCGACGAAGCCGCGACACCTGAGGAGCGACAGCTCCGAGCGTTGGCCCGCGAAGAACGAAATCTTTTTCACTCAAGCGGATAACGGAGGCGGTTGAATGTTTGCAACACAATGGTGGAATGAACCGAAGCAAAGAGCGCATGAGTCGCTTGTGTCGACTGCTCGGCGCGTACGTGACGCGGACAAGTCACGTACAGACAAAGACCTTCGGCACATGCGTCTGTACTCGGGCCGTGCACTTGCCGGACTTGGAAGCTCCGATTATTTCGTTGAGCGAGCATCGTTTGCAGCGGACCGCCTGACTTGGAACGTCATTCAATCGATGTGCGATGCGGTGCAAGCCAAGCTTGGGAAAAACAAGCCCGTGCCGCAGTTTTTGACTGACGGCGCGGACTGGTCAATGCAACAACGTGCGAAGAAGCTCACGCGGTTCGTCGAAGGCGTCTTCTATCGCGAAAACGTTTACTCTAAAGGGCAGCGCGTTCTCCTAGACGCGGAAATCTTCGGGACAAGCGCGCTACACGTTTACGTCGAGCACAGCCAGATCAAGGTCGAACGTGTCATGCCGTGGGAACTCCACGTCGATCCGCTCGAAGCGATGTACGGCGACCCTCGAACGCTCTACCGCGTGAAGTTTATCGACCGGAAGGTTCTCCAAGCGCTGTTCCAAAAGCACGAAAGGGCAATCGAACGGGAGAACACCGCGGTGGAGCGCGGGCCCGGTCGAGACACGACGGCCGACCAGCTCGCTGTGGTCGAAGCGTGGCACCTTCCGAGCGGGCCGAGGTCGGGCGACGGCCGGCACATCATCGCCATCGGCGAGACCACACTTATTGATGAGGAGTGGGAGCGCAGCCGCTTCCCGTTCGCATTTATGCGGTGGGCGCAACTCCCGATCGGGTTTTGGGGCCAAGGCATCGCAGAACGGCTCACCGGCACACAGGTTGAGATCAACGTTTTGCTTCAAGACGTGCAGGAACGTTTCCGGCTGTGCAGCAAGGCGATCATGATGACGCCACGCGGTTCGAAAATCGTGAAGTCGCACTTGATCAACGAGAACGGCATTCAGCTCGACTACTCGGGCGACATCATGCCGCAGCTCGTCACCTTCCAAACCGTTCACCCGGAAATCTTCCAGCACATCGAACGGCTCTATCAGCGCGCGTATGAAATCGCTGGCGTCTCTCAACTCTCGGCGACCTCGCAAAAACCCGCAGGGTTGAACAGCGGCAAGGCACTGCGCGAGTACAACGACATCGAAAGCGAACGCTTTATCATCGACGGGCAAGCGTACGAGGGCCTGTTCATGGAATTGGCGAAGCTTGTGATCGACGAAGCGCGCGAGATGTATGCCGACGGGGAAAACCTCGCGGTTCTCGGACGCGAGAAGCGCCGCCGCCGAAGCTTCGTTTCGCGTATCAAGTGGAGCGACGTGAATCTTGAGGATGATTCCTATGAGATGAAGGTTTTCCCGATGTCGGCGCTTCCATCGACGCCTTCTGGGCGCTCGGCGACAGTCGAGCAATGGATCGGTGCGGGATTCATCGACAGAACGCAGGCGATGGCGCTACTCGACTTTCCAGACCTCGACAGTGCGATGAGTCTCGAGCTCGCGGCTCACGAAGTCGTCCTCGACGCGATCGAGCGCATGCTCGACGAAGGCGAGTACGTATCGCCCGAGCCCTACCAAGATTTGCAACTCGCGATGAAGCTTGGCCAAGCTTCCTACTTGCGCGCAAAGCTTGATCGTGTTCCTGAGGATCGCCTCGCCCTTCTGCGCGATTACACCAACGCATGTAGCGACATGCTCAACCCACCGCCGCCGCCCGAAGCCGCAGCGCCACCTGGCGGACCGCCGCCGGGAATGCCGCCCACCGAACAAGTTCCGCCGCCCGAAGCTATGGCGGCATGAGGAGGAAGCAATAGATGACGACACAACCAAGCGCGGCGCCCGTGACTGAAGCCGCGCAAGCCTCTACTACTGTGACTGAAGCGACTCAAGCTCCTAGCGCGAAACCTTCTGAAGAGGAGCTCGCTCCCGAAGCAGCGCCGACCAAACCCAACGTTAGTGCCGAGCGCTTCAGCAAGCTTGTCGAGCGTGAGCAAAAGCTCCGCAAAGACCGCGAAGCGTACAAAAAAGAACAAGAGGCGACGCACGCAAGTCTCGCGAAGTATCGCGAAGCCGCCGAACTCGTCGACAAAGACCCGCTCGCAGCTCTCGAGAAACTCGGCTTCCAATGGAGCGACGTCGCAAACAAACTCGTGAACCGACCACGCACCGATCCCGCGAAGGACGCTCTCGCCGAGGTACAGAAACTCAAAGCGGAGATCGAAGCCAAAGAGCTGCAATCGCAACACGGTGCAGTGCAGCAAAAGCTTGCAGAGTTCAAAACGCAGTGCGTGGAGTTTGTGAAGAGCGACGCTGACAAGTACGAGCTGATCAACGCGCACGGACTCGGCGAAGAAGTCTACAACTTGATCGCGGAGCACTGGAAAACATCGGAAGAAGTCTTGTCACCACAAGAGGCGGCAGATATTCTTGAAGAGCAACTCACGCAGCGGGCCCAAGTTTTTCTCGCTGCAAAGAAGTTCAAGAAGTCGGAAGCAACCGCAAGCGCGCCGACAGCCAATGCCACTCCCGCAAGAAACGTGGCGCAAACGGCGAACTCGGACGGTCCGAGAACGCTAACGAATCACGTTTCTGCCCAGCGTTCCGACTCCGCACCGCACAGCGGCAACGAGGAGAAGGAACGCATTCGAAGGGCAATCGCACGCCTCAGCGGAAGCTGACGCAACGGGAGTTAAGCCATGGCAAGTCTTACAGCAACGGACATCGCAGATGTCCTTAAAGAGCTATATCCAAACGGCGCAAAAGACCTCAATTACCGCCCTTCCGCTTTCATGGAAGTGATCAAAACCAACACCGAAGCCTACGGTGAGTTGATCAAGGTACCGCTCGTTTACGGTCGCCCACAGGGCCGAAGCGCGGCATTCGCAACGGCGCAATCAAATCAGACCGCGGGCAAGTACGAGGCTTTTGACGTGACGCTCGTAAGCGATTACGCCACAGCCTCGATCACGGGCGAAGCGATCGACAAATCCAAAAAAGATAAGGGCTCGCTCGTCAACGCTTTGAAAGCGGAGATGGACGGCGCGCTTTCGCAACTCAAGCGCTCGGCGGCGCACGCAATCTTTCGCAACGGAGGCGGCGCCCTCGGCGTTATCTCGACTGGCTCAACAGTCGGTTCAGCCGTGATCACTCTCTCGACGATCGAAGACATCGTGTTTTTCGAAATCGGGCAAGTGCTCAACGTCGCATCGACGGACGGCACTTCTGGCGCCATCCGCAGTGGCACGGTTACCGTGTCGGCGATTGATCGCGACGCCGGAACTGTTACAGCAACTGGAAACTGGACCGCGGGCGTTGCAGCCGTTGCAACCGGCGACTCCATTTTCGTCAACGGCGACTTCGGCGTGAAAATGAAGGGCCTCGATGCTTGGGTTCCCGCGACGGCGCCGAGCTCCACAGCCTTCTTCGGCGTTGATCGCTCAGTCGATACGTCGCGCCTCGGCGGTGTGCGTTACGACGGAGCGGCACAATCGATTGAAGAGGCTTTGCTCGACGGTATTGAGCGCGTTGTGCGTAACGGCGGCATGCCAGATCTCGTCGTCGTCCATCCTCGCCAGTTCACCAACTTGTCGAAAGCGCTCGGCTCGAAAGCGGTTTACGACAAGCGCGGAAGCGCCGACGGCCGATTCGGCTTTCGCACGCTGAAGGTTGATTGCGCGGTCGGCTCGATCGACATTATGGCGGATCTAAACTGTCAGATGGCGGCGGCTTGGGTCCTTCAGACAGACACGTGGGAACTTTATTCGATCGGCGACGTGCCCCGCATGCTCGACACGGACGGGCTTCCCTACCTTCGCACCGCGAGCGCTGATGCAATCGAGCTTCGATGCGTGTACCGCGCGCAGCTTGCTTGCAAGGCGCCCGGATTCAACGGTCGAACAACCCTCGCAACGTGATGAAGTGAGGCGGGGCCTTTGTGCTCCGCCTCTTTTCTCCCTCTACTGAAAGGAAACTTCATCATGGCATCACGAACGTATTACCCAATGCAGGCACTCGACAAAGAAGTGAAAGCGCTCTTTGGCAAAGTGGTTTTCGGCGCAGTTGGCGCGGTGTCTTCGCAAACAAGCTATGGCTTTACCGTGACCCGCACGGGCACGGGCGCCTATACGATTACGCTCGCGGATAAGTACAAGGAGCTCCTCGCCCCGCGATTCACCATAGGCCACGCGACGGAAGTTGACACGCAAGTGCAGCTCGTTACGGACCTATCGGCCGCGGGCACCGTCATCACAGTGCTACACAAAAGTGGGGGCGCCGCGGCCGATCCGGCTTCGGGCTCGTTCCTCTTTATCGCGCTCATGCTCAAAAACACTAACCAAACGCCTTAAGCCCATGAAAGACACGGGCAAAAAGGAAGCGCTTTTGGCGATTCTCGGGCCGATGAAGCTTGAGAAGAAAAAGTCGCCCAAAGCGAAGGAACCCAAAGTCGGCGAAGCCGCCGAAGAGATCGCAGCCGAAGAGGCTTTCGTTGCGATCGAAAACAAAGACTCCGCAGGCTTTGCGAGCGCGATGAAAGCATTCGTGCGCTCGTGCATGGCTAGCGGATACGGCGACGAAGAAGAAGAAGAAGAAGAAGAAGACGCATAACGAAAGGACGGGTTCTCCGTGTCACGCACTCGAACACTCACTACTTTGCGGACAGATGTTCGACGGCGCGCAGATATGGAGAACTCGACACTCGTTAGCGATCTCGAGCTCAACGACTACATCAATGAATCGATCACTGAGTGGCGTGACCTGATCATCGAGCATCAAGGGCCCGAAATCTTCTTGACCTCGGCCACGGTGACGACTGCAAGCGGGACCGTAAGCTATGCACTACCCGCCACGTTTTACGAGCTGATCAAAGTTGTCGTGAACCTTGGAGGTCCCGATAAGACTCAGCTCGAACCGTACGGGATCGACGATCACGACATCGCGACAAGCGGATCGGGGTGGTCATGGAGCTCGAGCGTGCCGAGGTACCGAATCATTGGCGACTTGATCTACTTCGCGCCGATCCCGAATGCGGTCCGCACCGTGACCTTGTGGTTCGTTCCCACGTTCGCGCGGCTTTCCGCAGACGCGGACACGCTCGACGGATTCAACGGATGGGAAGAATGGGTTGTGCTCGACGCCGCGATCAAGTGTCTGAACAAAGAAGAAAGCGACGCCTCATACTTCATCGCGCAGCGAGAGAAGGTAGAGCAACGCATAGCTCGCCATGCCGCACGCCGCGACGCGAGCGGACCAACCAAGATGCGAGATGTCTCGGCCCGTCGATCTTCGTGGGAGGACTAAATGCGCGTCCCAACGCTGAAGCGGTTGAAGCAAAGCGACCGAACCACTGAGATGCTTCAGAGTTCGACGGGTCTAACGATCGACGTTTTGCAGCGCCTGCAAATTCTCGATGGGCACCTTCTGAGGAACGTCGCGATAGGCACGACGAACACGGACGTTGAACACAAACTTAACCGAAGGCTCCGCGGATGGTTTCAGGTTCGCGGGCAAAAAGGAGCCACGAGCTCAACAGGTTCGTCTGCAAGCGCGACGACGGTGCACGGAACGATTTGGCGATGGAACGAGACCGACGTTTCCGAGTTCACAAGCGTTGTTGGGACAGGCGCGAGCCTCGCCGCGGGCACATTTACGTACGGGGGCACATCAACAACCGCTCCAAAGATCCCCTGCATCAACGTTTCGTTTCCGGCGTCCGCCGGCGCAGCTAACTACCTTTGGACGGTCAACAGCCTATCGATGCCCGAAGACTTCCAGATGCGGTGCATTGCGGAGGGCGACTCCGCGTTCGCGAACGCTTACGTCGGCTTTTGCTTAATGTATCAGGACGCAACGCATTGGTGCACGTGGACACGGTATCCTGGAGCGGCGACCGCTCGCTTTCACCGTTACAACGGCACCGCGATCCAAGGCATGTCGGCGACTCCGTCAATGCCCAACATACAGATCGGCGGGAGCACCGCGCATCTTGGCCCGCTCTCGTGCACGATGATCACTAAATTCCCGACGGCATCGGCCGACCCAGGAATGATCTCTCACGTCGGACTCGACGGCGGCGCGTGGTCCGCAACGAACGGGCTCGCGGTCGACAGCGCTACTGGAATCACGACAGGTTGGCACGCGGGATGGAGACAAGCGACGACGAGTTGGCAAGTTGGGATTGCGCTCATCGTGCTCGGCGCGACCGCAGCGGGCACGTGCAAAATCGGGAAGCTCGCAGCGGTCGCGAACGCCTCAAGCACGACGACCCAAACGACGACTGCGATCAATACAGCGTCGGGCGGCCTAGGCCTTAGGGAAGAGACGAGCCCCGACGATACGAAGTTCTTACGCCTCGTGGCGGGCGAAGCCGCGACGGTGGACTTGTGGGTGTTTTGAATGCCTCTTGAACGACAAATCATCGACATCCCGATCAACGGCGGCGTAGATACCAAGACCGATCCACGGCTCATCAAGCCGCCGTTTTTGTCGCGTCTCTACAACGGCGTTTTCGATAAGACCGGACGGATCGCAAAACGCCATGGACAAACATCACTCGGCACGACCGGCTCGAGCGGGCACGGCGATCCACACACCCTCTTCGCGCACAATTCGAAGGTCCTGTGCCAAATCACAGACAACGATACTGATAGCGGCGTGCATCACTTCTCGGCGCTCAACGGCGGAGGTCGATACGGCCGGCCAGGCACGCTCGGCTCGTCGTCACTCAATCCGCAAGAATTCCGCCCATGCGAAGTAAAGGAAGCGCCGTGGTATGCCGGCGATGCGTCCGTTGTCTCCGTCGATAACGCCATTTATGGGAACTACCTGCTTAACGCTTGGTATGTGACGGGCGATGGCGTTTACGCGGCCATCATCGAAGCGGACACGGGCGCCTATATCTTCGGGCCGACGCGACTACAAGCGCTCGCAGCAACCAGCCACGTACGCTGCGCAACGATCGGAACCAACCTCTTTGTTTTTTGGGGAGACACCGCGAACGCGCGCATTTACCACGCATACGCGGAAACCGCGTCGGCGATCATTGGGTTCTCGGCACCGGCTTTCAACGCAGCGGCGAACTTTTCCCTTTTCGAAGTAGCAGAAGACACGACCAACGCCTCGGCTCATTTGCTCTGGAGCAACACGGCTGGCGCAGTGACAATGTGGCGCTACGGATCGACGGGCACGATTGCAACAACCTACGCAGGAGCCGGCGTGGACGGCCGCGGTTGCGTCGATGTCTACTATCACGAGGCGCAGGACAAAGTGTGCATCTACACGGCGCCCACGGCCGCAGTGGGCGCCGTGCGTGTGCTGAACGCGACCTCCTATGTTGTTGACTACGGACCTCACACGGTGTTTTCAAGTCTCGTTGGAACCGGACAGGTTCGCGCCACGATGAGCCGTTACGATTCGGGCGGCGGGAGCAGTACGGATTTGTTCGTGTGCATCACCGAGCTCGATAGCGGCGATTCCCGCTACCACACTCGTTACAACGTTCTCTCAGACATCGTGAGCGGCTCGACTCTCATCAACACGAGCTCCACGCAATCGCACGGCCGGCTTTTGATCTACGGTCGCGCATTCGTCCCATACGCGGGGAGCTTCCCGATGGTGCCGCTCGTGTATAACCGCGCACCGTTTTTAACTCAGGTGAATTTCGCGGCCTACGTTTGTCATCCGCGCAACCCCAGCGATACGTCTCAGACCTTCACGGTTGTGTCGCGACTCGGACACGACCGCGCGGTTGAAGGGACCTTCAGCCGTGTGCTTCAAACAGACGCGACCAAAAACACGTGGCGCATGCTCGGCAAGGTGCAGCGGCTCACCGACGTGTTCGGAGCTGACGCCTATTCGTTCACGTTGCCGGGCGAAGCCACTCGCGCCGTGTTCGTCAACGGCAATACCTACCTCGCAAGCGGCAACCCCACCTGCTTTGACGGCGTGCACACGTATGAAATGACGCCGCACCTGCAACCCGAGCAACCGACTGTGACATTTGCCGGATCGGGCGGGAGCATGACCGCTGGCGCGCATCAATACATGGTTGTTTACGAGTTCGAGGACGAAAACGGCGTGCTTCATCGCTCGGCGCCTAGCGCCGCCTCGGCAACGGCAACGAACGTCGCGAACGACACTGCAACGGTGAGCTTTACGCGCCTAAGCCTGGCCGCAAGGGACAGTGTGAACCTGCGCGCGATGAAAGTGTCGCTCTATCGCAACGTTGTTGGCGGGACCGTCTTCTACCGTGTCAAAACAATCGCACCGACTGTTTCAGGGTCGGACGCCACAACGTGGACGGCCACGGACACCGCAGCCGACGCAACGATCCTAACCAACGAAGCGATTTACACGACCGGTGGAGTGCTCTCCTCAGAGCCGCCTCCGCCGTTGCTCGACATGTTGCTCGCGAAGAATCGCTTGATCGCGATCTCAGCGCAGAACCGGCGAGAGGTTTGGTATACGAAGAGCATCGAGCCAACTGTTGCGCCCGAGTTCAACGCATCACTCGTTATTCGCCTTCCGCAAGAGGGCACCGCGCTCGCAACGCTCGACGACAAAATCATCGTGTTCAGCGAGAGCGACATTTACGCAATCTCGGGTGATGGCCCGCTCGACACAGGCGAACAGGACACGTTCACACCGCCACAGCTCGTTGCGTCGGACGCGGGATGCATTTCGCGTAACAGCGTTGTGAGTGGTCCCTTCGGCGTGATGTTTCAATCGGCGAAAGGTCTCTACGTACTCGACCGTTCGCTTAGCGTTCAATACATCGGCGCGCCCGTCGAAGACTTGATTTCCACGTACACGATAAACAGCGCGGTGCTTGTCGAAAAAGCGAACGAAGTACGGTTCACACTCGACATCCCCAGCCCACCCGAGGGCACATACGTTTCCTCGCTCGTTTATAACTATCTCTACGGCGCGTGGTCGGGCTTCACCAACACGCTCTCGACGCATGCCACGCTTTGGGATGGCCTATACGTAAGAGCGACGACGACGACGGCAGCGCACAAAGAAAACTCGGCGGGATACTCGGACAGCGGCTCCGTGCACATTCCGCTGACAGTGCGTACTGGTTGGATCAACGTTGGCAGCGTCCAGGGTTTTCAGCGCGTGCGGAAACTGCTCGTACTCGGAAGCAAGGTCGCAGCGCACACGCTTACCGTGAAAATCGGTTACGACTACAGAGACGCTTTTGATACGACCATCAGTTTTGCAGAAGCCGAGATCGATACACTCGCGGCGAGCGTCTATCAGTACGCGGTGCACATCCCTCGCCAGAAATGCCAGGCGATTCGGTTCGAAATATCGGACGGGGCCCCAGCGGGCGGCGCCGATGCGGGATTTACGATTGCGCGGCTCTCACTCGAGCTCGGCACGAAGCGCGGAACAATGAAATTGCCGTCGTCGGCAAAGAAGTAAGGGAGAGCTACAAGCAATGGGAATACCATTTGATTTTCATACCGCGTCTCTAGTCCAAGGCGGAAAAACTAAGGAGGAAAGGGAGGAAGAGGCGCGAGCACCCAACGGGCTCCACGTGAACGCTCCCTTTACACCGTCGACGCCCGAGAGCCGCGCGCGTCGTGCGGCGGCGGGGCTCCCGGTGGTTACCGCCGCCAATGGTCCGCTAATGCCGCGGCCGCCGCCAGCGGCGTTATACGGTCAGGGCGGCAGTGGGCCCGGGCTTGAGGGCTATCGCACGCGGTGGGGAAGCAACATCGGCCAGAGCGCCCAGAATGCGCAGGCCGCCGTTGGCGCAAGTGGCGATTGGCGGAACCAGCAAAACGCGCTCGCGAACGAGCTGCGCGGCAACAACCCAAGCGTTGCAGAAAAGCAGCTGCGCATGGGACAGGACGCGGCATTCGCGCAACAACTTGCAGTCGCGCACGGCAACCGAACCAACGGCGCGCTCGGCATGCGTAACGCGCAGGCGAACATGGGCCAGATTTCAGCGCAAACAAATGCACAAGCGGGCGTGCTACGCGCGCAAGAGGACGCGCAAAGACGGGGTGAGCTTGGCAACTTGCTCAACAACGCTCGCAACTCCGAGCTAGGCCTAGCAGGCCTCAGCCAACAGCGCGAAATGGGATACCTCGACGCGCTAACGGGGGCCGAGCGGACGGATGCGGAGCTGACACAGCGAGGCGCGGAGGCGAGGCAGCAAGGTCATTTCCAGGAACGGCAGCAAGAGTTGCAGCTATACGGGATGCAGGTTGGCAGCGCAGAAGCGCGATCGGCCGCTTGGCAACAATACGCGGCCGCTGGCCTGACGGCCGCTGGAACGATCGCGGTGGCAGCCTCCGATCGCCGCGTCAAGAAGCACATCGGCGACGGCTCACGAGACGCACGAGCATTTCTCGACGCAATCAAACCCAAGCGTTTCGAATACAAGGGTGAGAGCACTGGCCGGCTCGGTGTCGTCGCGCAAGACCTTGAAAAAGCGCCGATGGGCGAAGGCATCGTGCACGACACGCCCGGCGGCAAAATGATCGACGCTGGCCAGGGTGTCGGCGCGCTCCTCGCCTCAGTCTCGGAAATCAACACGCGCCTCAAAGCGCTCGAAGCAAAGAAGGGCGGCAAACGTGGCACCTAGAGTTCTAAGCATCAGTGGCGGCATGGCGCAGGTCGAAAGCGACAACGGCGAAGTCGTCGGGATCCCTGAATACCTCGTGCCAAGCGATGTCATGGCGACGGCTCCGCAAGGCGGCGGCGGGTCATTCGCGAGCATGATGTATCCACCCGCGCAGTCCGCGCCGCAATCGGCTCCAACGATCGAAACTGCGATCAATCAAAATAGCGTCAACGCGCTGCGCACGCCGCAATTGGCTTCCCCTATGCTACGCGGACCGTCACAGCAAGCGGCGGTCGGGTACTTGCCCGGTATCGGGTCTGTTACGAGCGGGCCGGCGCCCACGCCCGCGCAACAGCCCCAGCGGCGAGGAAACTTGCCGCTTGGATATGACACAGTGGACGGTGGCGCCGTGATCGCGCCCGACGGAACCGTTGTCGAGCAACACCGTGGCGCGACTGTGCAAGCGCGACGCGCAGCCGGCGCAACCGGCGCAGACGGACCGGCAGGGCAATCAGACGGCGGCTTGATTGTCGTTCCCGGACAGCGCCAGCGCGGCGGCGGCGGTCCGCCATCAGGCGCGCTATCAGCCGACCAGCAAGCGTATGTAGATACGTTCGGCGCCGACCGCGACAACGCAACCCGCGCCCAATCGCAGCGCGATCGACTCGCAGGACAGCGCGACGTCGTGCAGCGCGAGGGCCGTACCGACGCAGGGATTGCGCAGTTCGAAGCGGAAGAGGCTAACCGGGTCGCGCAGAAGCAAATCGACGGAGCGAACGCTCAGCTTGATCAGGATCGGCAAACTCTCGCCGACAGCAAGATCGACCCAGACAGAGTATGGAAAGAAAAAGGAACCGGGGCGCGAATCGTCGCGGCGCTCGCACAGGGTCTGGGTGCGTTTGGCGCGAGCCTCTCCGGAGGCGCAAACTACGCGACTCAGATCGTCGATCAGATGATCCGCGACGACATCGCTGCTCAGGAATCGGACCGCGAGAACAAGCGCGGCGATGTCGACGAACAGCGGCAAGGCATTGCGGGAATGATGTCGCGGTACGACGATCAGCGACAACAACAAGCGGCGCAGACCGCTCTCTCGTATCAACACGTTCAACAGCAACTCGAAGGGTTGACCGCCAACGTGCAAGACGTCGAGACGCGCGAGCGCGCCGGCGCGATGATGCAAGACCTCGAACGGAATCGTCTGCAAGCGGTTCAGACATTTCAAGCGGCGAACGCTGACGCCGCACGACGCGCGGGCGCAGCACGCGCACGCGCGAGCCGTCCGCAGGTGTTTATGGAAATCGACGGCGTGCCTGTGCCAGTGGACCCCAACAATCAGCGATCAGTGACGTCTGCAATCACAGCGCGTCGCGAGTCTCGAGCGTCGCAAGGCACGGGAGGCCTGGACCCGAGCCAGCTCGCAACATCGACGCGGACATATGGCGGCGAAGTGCGGGACCTCGAGCGGAGTGCTCAAGAGCTCAGGGCGTTGCAGCAACGAGCGGATGGCACAGAAGACTTGCCGGGGGTTGGGCTCGGGCACAGCATGTTGCAAGACGCGGGGCTTGGTGGATTGAGCCGCCTCGCGGCGGGCGAAGACGGCCGGCAGGTGCAGCGCGATACTCGAATGGCAGTTGAGAGGTCGATCCAAGCGATCACTGGCGCCACGGCAAGCGATGAGCAACGCGCGGCCGTGCGCGAGTCCTTGGGGCTTGGAGCTGGCGCAACGGAGAGCGATTACCGCACCGCGCTCCGCGCGCTCACGAGCCGTGTGGATGCGCAACGCGAAGCTATCGACGCAAGCTATCCGCCCGGAGTCGTAGACTCTTACAACAACCGACGTCCGCAAACTCCCGGATCGTTCAGGGAGGAATAACCGAGCATGGCGGATCCCAATCAACTGACGGTCATAGATAACGAAACCGGCGTTCCCGTCGACATCGACGCGGATCAAGCCGAAGCGGGATTTCGCGATGGCCGCTACGGGCTTCCCGATGGCGCGCGCGTCCCCGTTCGTCTGCGCGACGGCCGCATTGGGACCGTCGATGCGAGTGAAGCGCCGGACATCATCGCGAACGGAGGCGGATTCGCGCCCGCCGAAGAACACGAACGCCGAATGGCCCGGGAGCATGACAGCCCTCTGCGCGCTGGCGTCGAAGGCGCAGCGCGGGGCCTCACTTTCGGCATCAGCGATCCGCTTATCGGCGTGGGTGCACGAATCGTCGGTCGCGCGACAGGTGATGAGGGCCTCGAAGCGAGGACGATGGAAGGGCTCGGCGAGCGTCGCGATCGCAACCCAACGGCGGCAATGGGCGGCGAGATTGTCGGAGCAATCGCACCAGCACTGCTTACAGGTGGCGAGTCGGCTGGCGCGAGTCTTCTTGCTCGCGGCGCTCGAGCTGCAGCGGCTCCGGGACGCGCGCTTTTCGGAGCGTCACAAGCCGCAGAGCGCATCGCGGCTCGCGCAGTACTCGGCGGCGCCGAAGAGGCGGCAGTGGGTCTCGGGCAACGGCTCGCTTCTCGCGCGGCCGGGCGGGCCGCGTCGGGCGCTGTGGAAGGCGCGGCGTTTGGCGCGCAGCAAGAAATCACCGAAGCAACGCTCACCGATCACGAGCTCACCGCCGAGTCACTCCTCGCGAGCATGGGAACGGGCGCACTTTGGGGAGCCGGTGGAAACGTTGGGCTTGGCGCAGCGGGCGACGCGGCCGGAGTGGCGGTGCGCGCAACGGGCCGTGGCGCTCGGCGGTTAGGGTCACGCGCACGGGACACGTTCGAAACGCTGTATCAGCGCCAAACAGGCAACACGTTACGTCCCGGTGTCGCCGAAATCGTCACCGACGGATACGCGGCGGCGGCCGGGACGATGGTCGGCCGTGAGCATCAAGCGTTCGTTCGCACAGCAACGAGTCTCACGCCGCAAGGTCGCGCTGCACGCGACATCATTCGACGCTCGGACGAAGTGATCGAAACGGCAACGCGAGAAGGGCGCACGATTCTCGACAACCTGGAGGGCGACGCCCGGTTGCTCCAGAACGAAGCGATCGGAGTCTTCAAAGCTGACGACATTCTCCCAGCCGCCCGAGGCATGAACGGGGCCGCAGCGATTGCGAAGGCGGACGAAGTCCTTTCGTTCATCGGCGCGCAAGCAGACGAGATGATCGCCGACGCCGCGGCATGGGGCGAACGCGCAAACGTGAAGCATGCGCGCGGACTCGTCGACTCGATGAAGCGACGGATCAATGAGATTGCTACGGAGGGCGGCGAAGACGTCGCGGGCCGAGTGTTTTTGGAGCTCGACGGAATGAAGCGGCAGATCGGCAAGATGGCCAAGCCGGGGCGTTACGTTGTCGGCTCGAGTGACTCAAGTGCAGTCGCTCGCATCCGCGACGACTGGTATCAGGGGCTCCGCAGTCACCTTGAGGACGCGAACGTTTACGGCAAGGCGGCCGCGATTCAGACGAACGTGAACGAGGCGTGGACGAACTATCTTTCCAACGCGAGCGTTTACCGCAACGAGTTCCTCACCAAGATCGGAACCGAGGGTTTCAACCCGGTTTTCACGCACGACCCCGCGAAGCTCCAGCGCTACATCAAAGGCATCGGCGATGCGACGAATGACCTCGCGACCGAGACACTGCAAAAGCACTCGCGGACACAGCGCGAGCTCCTGGACGTCATTGCAGACAACATGGAGATAAGCCCTCAAGCGCAAAGCGCATTGAAGCGCGCGCGAGAAAACGCGGTCGGCCTCGACAAGTATTTGCAGCGCGTCGATAACGACGTCGCGATCATCAATCAATGGAGAGCACTCCGCGGTGCAGCGGGCGAAGCGCAAGGCTCGGGCCTTGTCGGCGCCGTTGGCCTTACCGCTCTTGGGGGCCCGATCGGAATGGCGGCGGGCGGCGCGCTCCAAGCCGCGACACGCCCCGATCAAGTGATTCGCACACTCACCGCCATCGAGCGCATCCGCGCAGGCTTCGGCGAGGAAGTGCAAAAGCGGATCAAAGGATTCCTTGCGCAGGCACAAGAGGCGGGCGGACGCGCGGCAGTGAGCGTACGCAACACGGGCCGCGCGATCTCGCGCAAAGCCGTCCCTGCATACTCGGTGCGCGAGTACGAGAGCAAGGTTCGCGACGTTCTGGAGTTCACGAGCGATCCGCACAAAGCAAACGACCGCGTTGCAGAGGCTTCGCGCGAGGTTCACGGTGTGGCGCCGAACGTTGCCGGCATCATGGCGATGCGCGCGACAAACGCCGCGGGATTTCTTGCGTCGAAGGTCCCGGGGCAATCCGGACTTAACCCCTACTCTCTCACTCCGCACCTCGATGCAAAGCGCGTGAGCGACGCCGAAATGCAACGATTCATCCGCTACGTGCGGGCCGTCGAAGATCCGAACACGGTGCTCGATGATATTGAGGGCGGGCGCCTATCTCGCGAAGCCGTCGAAGCACTGAAGATCGTTTACCCGTCACTTTACGGGCAAGTGCAGCGCAACGTGAGCGAAGCGCTATCGAGCACGAAAAGACCGCTCCGATACGAAGCCCGCCTACAGCTCGGCATCTTGCTCGGAATTCCAACCGACGCCTCGCTCGAACCGCGCCGCTTTGGTACACTTCAGGCAAGTTACTCGCAGCAACAACCGCAAGGTGCTGCAACCGGGGAGCCTCCGCGAAATGCCCCCACAAAAGCGCCAGAATTGAGCGGCGCACTGCAAACCGACATGCAACGCATCGCGGCCCGCTGACGCTTTTTAGCGAACGCATGAGCCGCGCGGAGGGAGGTCCGACATGGGCAGCGCAATTGAGAATGGTGCAGCGAACGTCGCAGCGCCGAAACAAGGAAGCATCCGCGTTCTTGGACTCACGACGACGGCGTCGGCGACTCAAGACATCAGTGACTTAATGGGTGGCACCGCGCCGAACAAAGCGGAGCGCTGGGTCACGTTCTACTGTGACGTCCTCTGCTACATCACGCACAACAGTAGCAGCACGATCACTAATCCTGATCCCGCGTTAACCACGGGCAACGGTCGCACGTGGCCGCTCGCGGCCGGCGTCGAAAAGCACTACCGAATCACCAACGACACAAAGTATTTCAAAGCGATTGTACCGACCGCTACGGGAACGCTGAGATGGGTCGTGAGCGAGAACAAACCGTGAACAGGCGTAGCACTCGCGATCGACGCTGGAACAGATCCGGAGGAGGCGGCGCGGCCGCTTGGACGCCAGCTTCCTTAGCCTCACTCGCGACATGGCACAGAGCCGACCTCGGAATCACTCTCAACTCGGGCAACGTAAGCGCGTGGGCCGATCAAGAAGGAACGGCGAACGGCGTGCAGGTAACGGCGGCGCTGCAACCGCTGTACGTCACGTCTGACTCTGCGATGAACAATCAATCGTCGATCGATTTTGACGCTTCAAACGATTATCTCGAGCTCGGTTCCGTATCGAGCTTCAACCACATTCATAACGGGACGGGCGGAACATTTTGGATCGCGTTCCGATCGCAAACAACGCTCGCCTATTCGATGATGCTCGACAACAACACCGGGTACGGAGGCGCTGGTCTGTACATCTATCAGAACGTTGGGGGCGATCTCGAAATCCGCATCGGCACGGGCACCACACCAGTCTTTACCAACAGCGCGGCGGTCGTGGTGGCCAACACCACCAACCAGCTCTTGATCAAGTACTCATCATCCGCTTCGCCGAATTGGGCGCTCCGGCTGAACAAAGCGGCAACGGCAAGCGGCGCCGAAGGACTCGCCCCGTCGTCGGGTGATGCTGGGTACCCTTTGCGCCTCAGTGCCGATGCCGGCGGCGGCAGTCATTGGGGCGGCAGCATCGCGGAAATTGCGACGTTCACCTCATACCTCAGCGCGGGGGATCAGGCGTCGCTCGAAGCCTACGGATCGTCGAGGTACGGAATATGAAGACGATACGATTTGCGACCGAAGCGGATGCGCGCGAGCTCTCCGCGGCGGTCGACAAAGCAGCGGGTTATCCGAAGCACGGTGTTGACGTCGGAGGCGGAAAGCACGTTGACCCACAAGTTTCGCGCACGCTCTACGCCTCCTATGTCGCGTTCGACAGCGAGGCCGCGGCGAGCGCGAAGTATGCGTACATCGTGACCGATGAGGTCGAGGCGCAAGCCGGCAAGACGCAGACAGTGGACGGGAAACAAGTAGCGATCGACGTCGACGCCGCAGCCGACGATTACGACGCGCCGACCGCAAAGCCGCCGGCGCTCCTTTAAAACAAGCGAACGGTCAATGGAGGAAAACGCATGCTTTATAAGTTGCAAAAAAGCTGGCCAGGTGTCGCGACACTCGCACTCCTCGTTCCCGCAATCGCAGTCGCGTGGGCGCTCAACGAAGACGACATAGCCAAAACTCTGTTGGCGCTGCTTGTCGGTCAAGTCGCTTTGCCACAGCCGGTGCGGTCACGTGTTCGGGCACCGTGACGCGCTGCTACTGCCTGACACGATTCCCGCGCCGCGTTGTCCACTCTTTGTAATTCGGCTGCGCGGGTACGGCGATTCATCCCTGTACTTAGCTATTTGGGAGTCGACCGAACGATACAGCTACACGAGCAAGCGAGCGCACGCGCTCATGTTCTGCGAACGCTCGGCAGCGGAGACAGTTTTAAGGGAGCTCGACGAATGGAAAGCACACATCGAAGAATTGGGCCCGCAACTCGCGGCAACTCGGCGCTAGTTTTTCGCCCCGCGCTTCGCGCGAAGGGCGACGGCTACAACGTTTTCAAACCCGAGAGCGAGCGCTTTGCAGATCATCACCTCGGTCTAATTTTCGAGATCGAAGCTCAGAAGATGATAGGCACCACGCCGGTTTCCGAACAGCGCGAAGAGAAGCTAAGGCGGCGAACCGTGGTGCTCGAAGCCATCGCGAAAAACGGGCCCGTTGGATCGTTGACCTTTTTTTGCCATGGCTGGCGCACGGGCATGCAACTAGGCTTTGACGTGCAAAGCGCGCCCGAGCTAGCGCGAGCACTGAAAGCCGCCGGCGCTCCGCCGAACGTTGTAGTAGCGCTCTATGCGTGCTCTTGCGGAGACGGAGCGCGCGAGGGCGACGGCGGATTCGCTGACACCCTTCGTGACGCGCTGGGTGCGGAGGGTCTAACGAGTTGCCGAGTGGATGCGCACAGCACCGTAGGCCACGCAACATACAATCCATACGTGCGCCGGTTCGAATGCCAAGGGAGCGAGGGCGGAACGGGAGGGCAATGGATCGTAGCGCCGGGTTCCAAGCTTTGGCCGCAATGGCGCGCCGAGCTTCGACGTTCTGACTTACGACTTTTGTATCCATTTATGAAAACGTCCGAAATACACGAGGCTCTATGCGCTCCCAATACTTTGCACTGATGTTCCTTTTTTTTGGATGCTCCACGACACTCGGCACGATGCGCGGGGTTCGTATGGGTCTCGACGCGACCGCGATCGCGGTCGACCCTGCATACCAACTCGCCGTCGAAAAGTGCGACGCGCGGGAAGCTGCGATCGTTGCGCTGGAAGACATACCCGATGAGCGGCGCGTGCGCATTTTTGGCGAAGTCCGCACGCGATGCACACGCATTTTTGAAATGTTCGAAGTCATTCGGGCGGCGCACGAAGCGGCGCTCGTGATCACGGCGGACACTGAGCCAGACATCGCAAAGCTTATGGAAACGCTCGACCTCTTGCGCGAAGCATGGGAAGCCGCGAAAGAGCTCTTGCGCGGTGACCTATGAAAGTGAAAGCCATCCTCGATTTGCTCCGCATGTTGCCTGACGTGCTCGACCTCGTGCGCGAGGCGAAGGCGCTTGGAGGAACCACAACGGAAGCCGCGCGACATATCCGCGATCGTCGGAAGGATATCCAATTGATGCGACTTAGACGCGATCAAGATTTGCAAACAAAGTTGCGGTGATGCTTGGTAATAGATTGGGCGACAGTTTGGCCAATGATCGGAGCGGCGGGCACGTTGCTCGGCGGCATCGTTGCGAAATGGCTCGACGGCCGCACCAAACAACTTGCGGAGCAATTAAAAAACGAAGCCGCGTTGATGCAAACGATCGTCGGACGCCAGGAAGCCATCGAGTTCCAGCTTGCGGCGGCGATGCGCCGCGAAGGCGAAATGAGTCAACGTATTCGTCACCTCGAGAACGAAGTGAAGGACAGGGACATGGCGGTGCGCGAACTGACGTGGAGATACGACGCGCTCAAGGAGCAGTACATCGATCTGAACGAGCGTCACAAGCAAGCGGAGAAAGACAACATGCGCCTGCGCGAGGAGCTGCTTAAGTCGTACCTCGAGAGTGCGGAAGCGCTACGTTCGTTGCCCGCGCCACCGCCGACCGGATTCCGGCCTTAGCCGCAGAATCCGACGTGCAACAACGTGCGGAACAGAACCGACACGAGGATCAGGCCTGCGCCGAAGCAAAAGCCGTTTACGACTGAGATTCCTACGGTGTTCATCGCGTTCAGCCTACGTCCGCCCCATCACCATTGCTAGTGCCCGTGCCATCGTCATTGCCTTTGCCGTCGCCGTCGCCTCGCCCCTTGCCTCTACCGTCGCCTTCGCCGTCGTCGTAGCTATTGCCGTTGCCGTAGCCGTATCCGTCACCTGTGCCAGCGCCAGCGCCGTAGCCGTAGCCGTGGCCCGCGCCGTGGCCCGCGCCGTCGCTAGTTGCGGTGACCATCTTTGCCGTATCCCGTGCCGTTGCCGTTGCCATCGCCGTAGCCGTTGCCGTTGCCGTATCCGTGGCCGTATCCGTTGCCATCGCCGTATCCTGTGCCGTG
>Ga0163151_10002464_pt1 | contig 28582 bp, 30 predicted proteins | sample OliLakLV19MP5IB2_FD_145596 | JGI IMG/M metagenome (GOLD analysis project Ga0163151, IMG submission 145596) | Freshwater microbial mat bacterial communities from Lake Vanda, McMurdo Dry Valleys, Antarctica - Oligotrophic Lake LV.19.MP5.IB-2 | ecosystem: Environmental > Aquatic > Freshwater >...
TTGTATAAAGGGGAGTGAACGATAGATTACTAGTCACATGATAATTAAGAACTTCAAATCGAGAAGTTGTAGCGCCAAAATTTTCGATGAGATCGGTACGAAGGCCAGCAATCATAGGAGATGTTATTGATCCATTGACAACTTCCCAAGCAGTAAAAGCGCTGAAAAAATACGTGTAACTTCCACCATAGGCTAGATACTTAGTGAAAGGATCCATGGGGAGATAACCCCCTTGCACAGTGAGCTCGCTGCTATAATCATGTGAACGATTTTGAACTGTACCAACCTTTGGAACATCATAGAGATCAGCAAGTGCCACTTGAGAATAAGAAAAATAAATAATTGAAATCAAAAAATTTTTGAAAGTATTTTTAATCACTAGACACCTCAAGCTTTTGCTCAGGTGTACCAAAATTATATGCGAAACCTAATTTAATCATCAGATTAGTTCGCGCATTACCTGCGAAATAAATGTAATCTCGGATGTCGAATTTCAGTGAAGTTGATGGGCCTAGTAGGAATCTAAAAACCACACCGAAATCAGCACAATTCACATTACCAGAGTCAAACTTAGAAATTCCAAAACCTGCAACTAACGATGTTTCTCCATAAACAATCGAAGAATTAAAAAGTAGATTTTTATTATAAAATGGAGTGAACACGAGATTTGTTGTGTAGTAATAATTTAGAACATCGAATTTATCTTCACTGGCCACACTAAATTTAGTTGCGAGTTCTTGCTCAAGCCCCGTTGATATATTTGAAGCGTAATTAGCGTTTACAACCTCCCAACCAAAAAAATCAGTAAAAAAATGAGTGAAGCTCATGCCTAAAGCAATGTAACGAGTGAATGAATCAAGGGGCAAATAGCCTGCTTGCACAGTTAACTCATCTGAAAGCGCATAAGGTCTAGATTGAACAGCAATTACTTTCGGTGTGACGTAACTTGTCTGCCCATAAATATTGGGAGAAACAAAGCACAAGAAAATGGCAAAAAATCTCAAGAAGTAAACACACTTGTACATATCTAAAAGTGTAAGACTCCTGAGCAATTATGAAAAGGAAAATAGCAAAATTATCATCACTTAATGAGCCTTGCATGTTCTTTTAAAATACAAAGATCAGAGAAGACCTTTAGTCCAGCTTTTCGAGCCTTTTCTTCAGCTTGCGGGTGCGTAACACCTTCTTGCAGCCATAATACTTTGGCACCAACTGCTATAGCCTCATCAACAATTTGTGGCACAGCTTCACTTTTACGAAACACATCAACGATTTCAACAGGCCCTGGCACTGATGCAAGATTATCTACAGCCTTCACACCCAAAATGATTTCTCCCCCAGGCCTCACAGGAGTTATTTGGTAACCTTGATTTTGCATGTATCGACTTACACCAAAACTTGGCCTCTCAGGTTCAGGGCTCAAACCCACGACTGCAATCTTTTTATAAAGCGTAAGTGCTTCTTTCATTTCAAAGTCGATGTCTTCGTAATTAGTTATCATTTTTAAGTCTCCTTCATATTGTCACAAACTTTATAGCTATCTCAGAGGCTACGCTCACCACAAATATTTTTTAAAAAGTAGGCTCTAAGCTTAGAGCCCTTTAAACCAAGACCTAGACTATGCATGAGTTTTACGACCGCAGCCTCACGAGTCATATCACCTGCACTAATAGCACCTGCTTTTTTTGCTTTAACACCACAATCGTAAAGATCTAAATTTACACGCCCATGTGGGCATTGAGAAACAATCACAACAGGCTTTCCAAGTTGCTGTGCGCGTCTGATCATTGCAAGTACAGAATCGTCAATACTTGGAACATTACCTGAACCGAACGCCTCAAGCACTATACCTTCACAAGCCTTGTTATTAATTGTACTTAAAAGAATTTCACTGGAGATACCTGGAAATATTTTAAAACAAAAAACTTTTTCGTTAAAATTTGTCTGCCACAAAGGTTTTCCTGGTTTAACAATTTCTTTTGCTGAAAAATTCTGCCAATTCGACTCAACTTCAACTCCAATTTGCGCAAGTCGGGGGAAGTTAAAGCTTTCAAAAGCAATGTAGTCTGTTGCTGAAAATTTCGTAGATCTATTTGCACGCAAGAGTTGATTTCCAAAACACAGAGTTACTTCTTTTGGCCCTCGACAAGCCATCTCAACAGAATTAATTAGATTATCTCTCGCATCAGTACGAATCACACTCAATGGCCTTTGACTACCAGTGAGCACAATAGGTTTATCGATTTGACCTAAAGCAAAGCTAAAAGCAGAGCCTGTATAGGCCATGGAGTCAGTACCGTGGGTAAATATAAAGCCATCATATTTTTTATAATGAAACCGAAGTGTTTTGAGCCATTTGATCCAGTGAGTGGGAGTAACGTTACTTGAATCAAGATCATCTAATACTTCAACTTGTATTTTTGCGATTTTTTTAAGCTCAGGCACGAGTTCTAGAAAATGTTGAGCATTTTTTGTTAATACTAATGCTCCTTTTTTATCTTTTTGCGGAACCATACCAATTGTTCCACCTGTGTGGAGTATTAAAATGTTTTTCATAAAATGAGCTTTCTTAATTCGTTTTGAGAATAAATGTAATCCGCATAAACCATTGTGTTTGTAATATTGCGATGACCTAATGCGAGTTGAACAAGCCTCAAATCTTTTGTTTTTTTAAATAGTCGAATAGCAAATGTATGTCTAAGGGCATGAAGTTTTTTATGTACTGGGCGGTACATGACCCAAATATCGCGAAATCGATTGTAAGTTACATCAAAAATTTTTTCACCCGGTACAGTATTGGCAAATTTCAAAAGTCTTTCAAAAAGCCCCCGCGGTAATGGAATTTCTCTATCTGAGCTACCTTTAAGACCGCGAATAAGCACCGTCTCTTCAAATGAGTTAAGATCTTGTTTTGTGATATTAAGAATCTCTTGTGCTCGGGCACCCGTTTTGAGAGCCAATTCGATGAGTAATACATTACGCCCATCTTGGTCTGCAAAGCGCTTTAAAGTGTCTTCTAAAGACTGTGCTTCTGGTTCAAGTAGATACTTCGTCTTATTTAGGGAATACCGTTGTCCCCGAACTTGTGCCACCCCAAAGACCTCCTCGCTTAATTAAGCTAACGGGAATTAAGCCAACACACAAGAACGGCCTCAATTTAAAAATGTTGCAGTTTCCCAATTTTTCATGTGAAACTTTTGATGACATGACAATACACCAACCACCAGATAGTCATTCGAAGTCAAAGCCAGACGAAATCCAAAAACAATTTTGGCATTACAGACGCGTTTGGATTGGAATAATCATAGCCCTTGTTGCTGGGCGATTTTTACTTCCTCATCTTCCTATGCTTAAAGGTTGGGAGCAAAAATTCTCTGTCGCCGCCATTGATATTGGCATAGAAGCCGTTCCAGAACAGACAACGCAAGTGACGTCTGTTGAACAAGCGCTTACACTTTTGCAGTCAAAAATTCCGGTTCCTGCAAAAATAGCCCAGCTCAATAAAGCGTTTTTACTCTCAGCTTGGAAGTGTGCTCCATTAAAAAATGAAGGCCTATGTCTTCGTTATGTACTAGATGACGAACCCCTCACACTCGTAATTAGCCTTAATCCCAAACGCACCAATAAATTTCATGGTCCGTTCACGAAAGCAGGTTGGGCAGGGTATTATGTGGTGAAAAATGGGGTGGCTGCGGCATTAGTAGGGCCCTTTGATCCAAATCAACTCCTTGAAATTTGGCCATACGCACAAGAATTAATTGCACCTCCAAAATAAATCACATTGAAAATTAAAAAGACGAGGCGATTTTTTTTCTGAGTACTCAAAATGACCTAGACCACATGCTTTTGATATGGAATTAAATATCCTTAATATTTATTGCTACTTAGTAGTGTGACTTATAACCATAAGTCACACCTTATTTGGAAAAAGACGTAGCAAGACAAAGGAATTTAATAACATTCAAAGGTCGAGTCGTCTAACCTCCCAATAACTTTAAGTAATTCTTTAAATATCAATTCTAAGTTTAAAATTTAGAGCATTGCATCATTATCAATGATTGTATTTCACAACTAAATTAAACTGAAATACAATATAACGTTTGTAAAACACAACTTAATTGAATAGCCTTTTGTTATGGAAACGATACAGAACACAGAATTATCAAAAGAATCGCGTCGTCAGCGTAGCTCAAGACGCCTGCGATATGAGGCTCAGGCGAAGGTCTTTTCACAAGAAAAAGGCTCCCTTGATGGAATTCGAAACGAATTAGGACTTAGACCTTCTCAGATTTGTGAAATTTTAAAAGTTCACCCTTCGGCATGGACAAGATGGGTTCGTAAAAATCAGGCCCCACCACATGTTTTTCAAATGCTCGAATGGTACATGGAACTCCTAAAATGGCGCGGTCAACATCACCCCATTAAAACCACACTTACTCAGACACAAGTTCTTCGCCAAGAAGACCCCAAGACGTATGTCCCTGCACCTCAAGCCATCGAAACACCACATAAAATGGGGAGTATCTATATAGATAAGGTACTATTTTGGAGAATTTTGGCCATTTCGATGGTTTTTCAGGTTGCTCTAACTGTTGTAATAGTCTTTTATTTCATAAAGTTCATTTAATTTGCGGTAGCACACATTCACACCAGGAGTTTGCATGTTTAAATTTGATATCATCGAAGAACACGGTGGCCACGAACAAGTCGTACTCTGCACAAACAAAGATGCCGGCTTAAAAGCAATTATCGCAATTCACAACACCACTTTAGGCCCCGCTTTAGGTGGAACAAGAATGTGGACATATAAAAGTGATGAAGATGCATTGATTGACGTTTTAAGACTCTCAAAAGGCATGACCTATAAAGCAGCAGCAGCAGGTTTAAATTTAGGAGGCGGAAAAGCTGTTATCATCGGTGACCCAAAAAAAGATAAATCCGAAGCATTATTTCGCGCCTTTGGTCGTTTTATCGAAGGTCTTAATGGCCGTTATTTCACAGCAGAAGATGTGGGCACTGATGTTAACGACATGGAATTTATTAATATGGAAACTCAATACGTGACAGGCATTGATATTGGTCACGGTGGTTCGGGGGATCCCTCACCATTTACTGCACACGGAACATTGATGGGTATCAAAGCGTGCATTAAAGAAAAAATGAATACTGATAGTTTAAAAGGCTTAAAAGTCGCAGTTCAAGGAGTAGGGAGTGTTGGAAAACATTTAGTCGAACTTCTTCATAAAGAAAAAGCTCAGATAGTTATTACAGATACAGATAAAGAACGCGTTCAAGCAATATCATCGCAATACGGATGTGATGCTGTGTCGCCAGAAGATATTTACAGCCAAAATGTAGATATATTTTCACCCTGTGCTCTTGGGGCAGTAATTAACGATGATACGATTAATTTATTAAAATGTTCTATTGTCGCAGGCGGAGCAAACAATCAGCTTAAAGATGCACGCCACGGCGATATCTTAAAAGATAAAAACATTTTATACGCCCCTGATTATGTCATCAATGCTGGCGGCCTTATGAATGTTTATTTAGAACTTGAAGGTTACAGTCACGAGCGCGCTTTGAATATGACCCGCGGCATTTATTATAATTTACGCAAAGTATTTGCGATCGCAAAAAATGAGAACATTCCTACCTATAAAGCTGCAGATCGCATGGCCGAAGAACGCATTAATAAAATAGGTAAAGTAAAGCAGACATTCTTGGGCCGTTCAGGAAGACGATTTAACAACTTAGTAAAAGTTGATTCAAAATAAAGTAAAATTAAATCAACTCGTGTCTTTTGAATTATTCTTAAAAAACCGTGTTCATGGGTATGATTTTTTAAAAGATGCGTTGAGGCTCAAGATAAATTTCTTCTGATCCGTAAACAAAGAAATTCTTTGGTGTTTCTTGTACCCGTACACATACCAGGTGAATGGGTTTAAGCTTTGGAATTAATAGATTATAAAGATGGATTGCGAGATTTTCACCTGTTGTATTATCAAAAAATTTATTCAGATCAGATTTATTATATTTTTCTGTAATTTCATTTCGTAAAACATCTTCAAAGATATCGCGATCGCAAATGAGCCCTGATTTTGGATCAATTTTACCTTTAATAGTCACCTCGATAAAATAATCATGACCATGAACACGAAAGCATTTACCAAATACTTTTTCATTTTCTTCATCTGTAAAGTGCTCACATAAAAGCTGATGCATAGCACTAAATGTAACTCTTTTTGTGAGATAGGCAGTGTCACCCATAATAATCTGACCAAAGTTCTGGATTCTCAAATAAACGAACTCGCACAAGTTTTACTTTAGTAGTTAATAGTTTTTTAACGCCATCATAACAATAGCGAGCAAGATTTTCAGTAGTAGGAACAACTTCTTTAAAGTAGGGGATATCAAAATTTAGATGTTGATGATCAAGTGGATCAGTCACTGCTTTTAAAACATGATCCACGTCAGTAAGATTAATGACCATCCCCGTATCGGGATCAGGCTCTCCACCCAATGTGATTTCTAATATATAATTATGCCCATGACCATGCTCTGTATAACATCGCCCAAATATTTTTTTATTTTCATCTTCAGAGAATTTTTTTTGATAATAACGATGAGCTGATGAAAATCCAATTCTTCGTGACAAATAAATCATGTGAGTGAGATTCCTCCGTCAACGGGTAAAACAACACCTGTGATCCATCCGGCTGAAGGTATACTTAAATTATAAATTGCGTTAGCAACGTCAATTGCCTGCCCAACTTTTTTAAGTGGATGTGCCTGGGCCCAATCTTGTCTGATTTTTGCTTGTTCAGATTCATTTAAATTTTCAATTTTGTGAATCGGTGTATCAACAATGCCAGGGCAAACTACATTAACTCTAATATTATCCGTCGCATGTTCTAGAGCCAACGTTTGTGTAAAACTAATTTGTGCTGCCTTTAAAGTAGTGTAGGCGATAAGACCACTGATTGGCCTTAAACCTGCCGTACTTGCGACGTTTATTATCACACCAGATTTATTTTTTTTAAATTGGGGAATCAACAAACGACTCAGTCTTACTGGCGCCATGACATGAATATCAAACATTTCTTGCCATACAAGATCTGTTGATTGCAAAAAATCACCTCGGTGAAATGTGCCTGCATTATTAATAAGTATTCCAATATGAGGTGTTTTTTTAATGCATGCTGATATTAAATCTTTGATTGATTTTTCATCAGTAAGATCTGATTGAATAACATGATTTTTTGTTTTTAATTTTGCGGCTACTTTTTCGAGATATTCAAGCCTACGCCCGGTGAGTATGACTTCATAGCCGTTATCAGAGAAAATCTGAGCCACAGAGGCTCCGATGCCAGTGCCTGCACCTGTAACTAATACTGCGGGTTTTTCATTCATGCGCTTTTGATCCCATCACTTTTCTGAAGGCCATGATCAACAGATTTGTGAAGGTAATCAATCATTTTTTTAATATTCTTTGTATCTTCTTTTGCCAGCCCCATAAACATGAGGCCATAGCCAGTAGGCTCCACTGCACGGTGCCACATGACTTTTGAAAGCACAGAAAACTGGATCGGACCCAGTGATAAATTGATCCAGACCATGTCACCTAAATCAAGACGGGCCTTCATATCAACATAACAACCTTTTTTTGAAATATCGAGGACATTACAATCTATCATAATTTGTCGAATGCGCATCTGCGCACCGAGGTTTACATTAAAGCGGGTATCACGCTCCCACCATTTAAGATTTGGATTAAAATAGGGGCTAATAATATGTTTTTGAAGAAAAAATCCAACACATCCAATTGTCACCAAGTGAAATAGGACAACGATGTAAATGCTGTATGCGGGATTTTTAATATACATAAAAGTATTTTGAAGGAGCAGATATGCGGAGCATGCTAAAAACGCAAAGTAACCCCATTTTGCAACACTGTGAATTCCGTATGCTACAATTGGAAAACAGGCGAGGAGCAACCATTCATAGTTTGAAAAATGATGAAACACACTTCGCGGGCCAAAATAGGGCCAGTTGTTGATCCATGCAACCTGAATGATATTTCCAAGGGGAGCTAGTAAATAGGCCCAAGCAATAATGCTGATTGAAAGAGGCTTTTCTTTCATCGCACTTACCCAGTCTTTTTCTGACGTAAGGGGTGAGTCACTTCATAAGCACGTGCTTCAATAAAAATACGAAGGAGTTCTTTATCTAACTTACCTTCTTTAGCTTCATCGTGAAGAATGTCAAGTGCCCGAGTATTATCAACAGCTTTTTTATAAGGACGATCAAATGCAGTGAGAGCATCATAAATATCACTGATGGTCATCATGCGTGATTGAATAGGAATTTGATCAGCTTTAAGTTTTCGTGGGTAGCCGGTGCCATCAAGTTTTTCATGATGAGCATGAGCAATTTCTGGTACGTTTTGTAAAGTTTCAGTCCAAGCAATTTGACTTAGAAAATCATATGTGTGAGAGACGTGTGATTCAATCTGTACTCTTTCTTGTGGGCTTAATGTTCCACGCTTAACAGAAAGCCTCACGATTTCATTTTCATCAAGAATTTTTTGCCCAATATCTTCACTCATGCGTTTGATTTCGCCCATGAGCTTTATGATGTCAAAATCTTTGTCTAAGATTTGACTCTCGTTGGCCTTTAATATTCCTCGACGAATCTGATCGATTTGTTGTCTGAATTGGTCAATGGCCCAAAGTGATTTACCCAATTCAGCTTGTGGGTCTAGAGGATTTTGTTGGGTAGCATGACCTACAAGCTTTTCAGCACAGTATCTCCAGGCACGAGCTTCATTTACTGAAGTGATCGTCTGAAGACGCAATAAAACTGTCTCTAATTCATTTGGAAAAAGCTTTTGGCCTTTTGTCAGAATTGCTTCACGTACACCGATTTTTCCAAAATCATGTAAAAGACTTGCGTAGCGAATTTCTCGTATTTGTTCAGTTGAGAAGCGAATGTCTTTAAGTATTCCAGAAGTAGTTGAGTCAACGACCTCTGCAAGGCGCACAGTGAGTTGCGCTACACGATCACTATGACCAGATGTTGACGGGTCTCTTGCTTCAATAGCCATAACTGAAGCTTTAACAAAACTTTCAAAGAGATTACTTATGTCTTCAGTAAGTTTTGCGTTCTCAAGAGCCACAGCGGCGTGAGATGCAAATGTGTGCATGAGTTTGTCGTCATGTTCAGAAAAAGCAATAATGTCTGCTTCAGGAACTCTGATTGAAGCTTCTCCTGGTGGAATGTCGTCAGCGCGCCTGTAAGTTCTTTTTTTATTTACAAGTTGTACGACTCCAAGAATTTTTCCTTTATTTGTTTTAATAGGAACCGCAAGAACTGATTTAGTTCTGTATTTATTCATGCGATCCATCACAGGATTAAATTTATAAGGAGTTCCTGTGGGTAGTGCATAGGCATCTCGAATACGAATACTTTGACCGGTGAGTGCGACATAACCAGCAATACTGTCGTGATTTAATTCTAATAATTGTCTTTTAAGTGATGCGCCAGTTGCTGCAGAATTCAATGAATGACTAAATCTCAACATCGGGACAAACTCTGAGCGTGCGCCGCCAATGCTGTCTTGTTTTATTCTTTCTATAAGATAAATACTGCCACCATCGGCATATGTATTTTCTGTTGCTTTACCTAAGATCATTTCTAAAATTTTAGTGGATTCATGTTCAGCGGATAAAGCAGCACCAACCTCAAGCAAACTCGCGAGTTCGCGATCTTCTTGAACAGTTCTGGGTTTGAGGCGATAAACTTTACCGCTCTTTTGATTTTTAGGCTGACTCAAACTGTTTATCCTTTATGTATTAAAATACACCATCCATTTGATTACTTATCGTCAAATGGACCTAACACCTTGAATTCACGCCTTGAATTCTTCATGATTTTAAATGTGAGTTATATCAGTCAATTAGAAATAAAAAACCAGGTGTCAAACACCTGGTTGTCGGTCGAGCAGGACCCCATTTCGGTATCAGTTATGCAGATTTTTTCATCAATCTGCGACTGTAATCATAGAATTTCTTATTAAAATCAGTGGGCTTGCGACCCTCTTTGGTAATAAGACCTTCTTTAAACCAGTCGAAATGTTCCATGCAAAAATTTGCCTTTTCTGATTTGCTTTTGCAGCTTTCAGCAAGACACATTCCTGGCAATGAAATTACGTTATTTTTAGACGGGCCTTGGTGCGAAACTTTGCCACCGTTGCCTTGTCCGCCTTTTTCCTGTGTTGGTGTAGGAACAGGTACCTGAGCTGCATTAATTGGCTTTGCCATCGTAAACCTCCGCATGAATTATGGACCACTTGACGTAAGTCCTAATTTCTTATCGGGGCTTTAATAGAAAACTTTAACTTTAGTCTAGGTCATTTAGAATGTGAGAAATTCTGACTAAAAATTAGACACTGAATCTGGCGCAACGATTCCAACGTAGGGATTATGAATATACTCTAAGCTCCAGCCACGTGGTTGGCCTAAACGCATGAATACCATATAGGCCGGATCAAAAAACCAATCACCACGCTTAGAATAACTGCTATCTGTATCATCAAACCATGCCCAAGGTGGTTTTGCCAGGCCTCGGCCAAATTTTTCACCTGCGAATGCTTCTGGTACATCACCAATTTGAAATCGTGTTCCGCCATATTTGAAATTCTTGTTCCAAATCTTGCCTCGGCCCACGTGATCTTTTCTACTCCATAAATCTGACATTGAAGTTAAAAGATAACGATAAGTTCCGTTTTTCTTACCATTGGGGTCATCAGCTGTAGTTCCAATTGAATAAATAAGACGGGGATTGTTATTGGGAAGGTCATCCCAGTTATAAACGGCATGTCCTCCAGAATCAATACGAAGTGCAATGCGACGATCACGCCCAGAAAGATCAGGAGCAGGAGCGACTGTGGTTTTTGGATTTGCGTAACCAATGATATCGTAATGGGCGACAGTTGAAATATAAACAACATCACCCATTTCATGACTTGGGTTTTTCACAACCGTATAAAAAGCCCCTTCAAGATCATTCTCATGACAAAATTTCCAAAAACACACAGCTTGATAATCACGTGGATGAAAAAAAGCATAAGTGATGAAGTAATGAGTACTTGTTTCAACAACATCATAATAGACATAAGCGGGCGTTGGGTATTTTTCTAAATTATCCCAATTATTATTTCCAACCCAGTCTCCATCAAAATTAAATCGGGTGATGGCATCAGCGCGTGGGTTTTTTCCGATTTCTTGATAAATTACTGGAGCATGATAGATGGCAAGTTTTTTAAGAAAATCAGATCCCAAGACAGAAGCGGTGAGTGCTTTTGATGGGCATAAAATTAAAACAATTAAAAGCCCCAGCAATCCCTGAGACATTCTTCCCCCAGATGCGTAACTTTAGATTTAAGCTACATATCTAGAATATCACTTCCACAAAAAATAAATGCGCGACTTAGGTGATGTTACCTCGTGAATTATGCAAATTTACGAATTTAGAATTGACGATGGTCTAGAGATTACCCGCGAAAAAAGGCCCCCAGCTCATTTTCCATAGGTTTTATGAGGGCAGAAATATTCTCAAGTCCAAGTGATTTACTTTCAGGTTTTTCAAAATTTTTAAGAACTCCCTCTAATACGGGAAGCACAACACTCACACTTGAACTTAATTCTTGAGCTAACTTCATATCTTTATGGGCATGCTCTAATTTAAAGCGCGCAGTAAAATCATCTGCTAAAATTTGAGGCCCGTAGATTTTTAGCATCTCACTACTTGCAGTACCCGAGAGCAGAGTATCAAATAATTCTTTAGGTTTGAGCCCAAAACGAATCGCTAATGGAAGTGCTTCAGCAAAAACAGCTAAGTTTCCGATGCAAATGAGGTTATTAATAATTTTTGCTATATGGCCGTTTCCGATATCGCCAAAATGACTTTGAATTTTACTCACAGCTTCAAGTACTTCTTTAACTTCTTCAAACCAGACTTTAGGGCCACCCACAAAAAGAGTGAGGGTGCCCTCATTTGCACCTTTTACTCCTCCTGTCACTGGAGAATCAAAAAATTTTAATGAACGCCGGTCAAATTCTTGAAATATTTTTTTTGTACTTTCAGGAGAAGACGTCGACATATCAACAACTGTATGATGACTTTGTAAAAGATGAATAAGGCCACTTTTACCAATGGTGAGCTCTTCAACTTCCACACTTGTTGGAACCATCAGAACAATAACGTCACTCTGCGCGACAAGTTCACTTAAATTGATAGCGGTTTTTGCACCTAAACTTTTAAGTTCACCAACGACTGTGAGATTTTTATGTGGCAATACAGTAAGATTAAAATTTTTCTTAAGCCAATTTCTTGCCATAGGTGCACCCATCAGGCCGAGTCCTATGAGTCCTACTTTTTTCATTACTTTGTCTCTTTTTTATCGATGTAAAGATCTGCTAAGTCAAGCTGATTGAGTTCATTGAGTCTCCAGCCCTTGATCTCTGGTTTCATGAGCATTGAAAAATGAATTCTGCCTAATGGAATACCCACGTATTCTTCTTTAAATAAAATATTATGGGCCACCGCACACACATTTTTTCTCTGGGTATAATTCATTTTTCTTTCACCTAAAGCTTTAACTAATCCGTCAAAGCGCACGTTTGAAAAGCCAACATAATTTTCAAGATGCCCTGTTTGAAATCTCTCAATTGCAGCCACACAAGTTGGTCTATTAAGCGCAACACCTAGCCTAAATGAATCAGGGGGGCTTGATTTAAGAGTGGCTAAATATTGTTTTTGTTCAAGCCCTCTAATTTCTACTTTCAAACCCAAATGACTTCGCCATTGTTCTTGAACCCATTCAGCAGTTTTTTTGATGTCATCACCACCGAGTTGACTAAAATAAAATTTTACAGATTTTTTTAAATCAAGTGGCGGCTGACTGGGAATAAACTCATTGCAAAAACCACCAGCTACCGGAAGCATGCTTTCAGTGATGCCAGGGCATCCTGGAGGGCCCAATGCATGAAACAAACGCGTGAAGTCTTTAAAATTTAAGCCATGGGCTAGGGCTTTACGAACTTCTTTTTTCTCAAAAGGGCTGCCAGGCCGCAGATTAAACCCAATGTAATCATAACGAGAAACAGGAAGTTGTAAAAAATCAGATCTCATTTTATAGGCTGGTATATTTGCAGTAGTTAAGCGCCATAAAAAATTAATCACACCTTTTTCATAGAGATTTAAAGCTGTGGAATCTTCTTCAACAAAAATAATTTCAGTTAAGGGTCGAGGGTTACGACCTGTCCAGTAGTTGTAATTGGGTTCTAATATTATTTTTTTCCCTTTAGACCATTCTTTAATTTTATAAGGGCCGCTAGTAACTTGTTTTGTAAAATCGCCACCTACAGGTGGCTTATAGGCAACAAATAATGGATTAGAAAGTTTCTCTAAAAATTCATAATCAGTGTTTGTGAGTTCAAATTCAAGATCAAGTGGAGTTACGGCCTTTAACCCTAGTTCTTTACTTGGAATCTTCCCTTCATAAATAGATTTTCCGTTTTTTACATTAAAGAACAAAAATGAATGAGGTGATTTACTCGTAGGTTCTACAACACGCCGAAATGAATCTACAAAATCTTGGGCTGTAATGGGTGTGTTATCACTCCATTTGATATTCTTTTTAATTTTGCAGTGCACAAGTGTCGGGTTTTTAAAACGACAACGCTCAGCAAGATCAAAAACCAATTCATCTTTTGAATAGCGAATTAGACCTCGAAAAAGGTTTCCGACAAGATAAGTGTGTTCACCTGGAGTTACTTGAATGGGATCAACAGTTTGTGGCTCATGCTTTAAGTGAAATCGAAATGTTTCATCAGCTAAACATTCGACATCAAAAGTTAGACCAAAGATCATTAAACCCAATATTAAACAATGCAACATGATCACCCTTCATAAACAATTATTTTGTTTTTGCTTCGGTCCAGAGCTGATCCCACATCTCACTGTGAACGCCAAGATCTTTCAGAAATTCCAAATGACCCACTTGAATTTTTTTCAGATGACTCGGCCTTAAGACTTCCTCAGAAATTAAAGATTCTGCAGCCTTATTAGGAGAACTGTAACCCAATTCTTCAGTAATTTCTTTGTTTACCTGAGCCTCAAGAATATAATTGATAAAGGCATGGGCAAGTTCAATGTTGTGAGCTTTTAAAGGAATAGCCATGGTGTCGATCCATACGGTTCCACCTTCTTTGGGTGTCACATATTTTAATTCAGGATTTGAGCGCATGAGAATTTGAGCATCGCCACTATAAATTTGTGCAATCCATATATCACCCGAAAGTACGTGTTGTTTAGGATCACTGGCAAAGAGTCTAATACTGGGCTTAAGTTTAATAAGCAATTTTTGCGCTTCTTCAAGTTCCTTTTTTTTCACTGAATTATTTGAGTATCCAAGCTTATGCAACATGGCCCCCAAAACTTCGCGCTCATCATCGAGGAGTGAAATATGCCCAGCGTATTCTTTTTGAAACAGTGCATTCCAAGACTCAATAGGAGTTTTCACAAATTTCGTATTGTAAATAAGCCCTGTGGTACCCCAGGTATAAGGTACTGAGTATTTACTTCCTGGGTCATATGGTACTTCAACAAAATCATTGGCAAGATTTTTATAGTTTGAGAGTTTTGATTTATCTAATTCCATCACAAGCTTGCTAGCAATCAGTGCACGTACGATGTAATCAGAAGGCACAATGACATCATAACCTTCAGCTCCAGCTTGAAGCTTTGCAAGTAACTCTTCATTATTAGAGAAGTTATCGTAACGAACCTGACAATTATTTTTCACTTCAAAGTCTTTAATTACTTTTGCAGGAAAATAATCGCTCATTGCAAAAAGATGGAGCGTTTTTTTAGGCGCATCACTTTGTATCTCAATGCGTGCAGCGCGATACTTACTAAAGGCCCAAAGACCAGCTACAACAAAGAGTACTAAGAAGGTTAAGATTTTTTTCATGAAGAGGCTCCTGCATTTTTTCTATTTTGATTCCAAAAAGCCAAAGTGACCAACACAAGGCTTGCGCATAAAATTAATGCACTTAAAGCATTAACAGAGGGACTTACTCCAAATTTGAGCATTGAGTAAATCTTCAGTGGTAAAGTAGTTGCTCCAACACCTGCTGTGAAAAAAGACACAATAAAGTCGTCAAAGCTCAAAGTAAAAACCATAAGCATTCCAGATACCATGGCAGGCCATAATTGGGGAAGTGTGATCTTTAAAAGTATTGTCCAACGACCTGCTCCCAGATCAGAGGCTGCTTCTTCAAGCATTGAATCCATTGCGACAAGGCGTGAGCGCACCAGTGTGGCCACATACGCTGTGCCAAAAGCCGTATGAGCAATGATGACCGAGAGTTTTCCTAGAGGAATAGAGAGCCAGACGAAAAAACAGAGTAAAGAAAGTCCTTGAACTATTTCTGGTAAGAAAATGGGTAAAGACGCCATTTTTTGTAAAACAAAGCGCCCACGAACTGGCCCCCTGGTCATGGCAAGACCTACTGCTAATCCAAAAACCGCACTCGTTATAGTTGCAGCAAATGCGATTTCTAGAGAATTTGAAAGCGCTTCAAGAATAGCTACATCATCAAAAAGTTTAGTGTACCAATCGGTGGTGAAACCTTGCCAAATAACTCCTCTAGGTGCTGAGTTAAATGAAAGACTTACTAAGACAACCATGGGTAAAAATAAAAATGCATACACAAGAATTACGCCGATGAGTGAGATCACTTTACTCATGCCAATAAATCCTCAGTTTGTCCTTTGGTTACTTTTTCAAATACCCACAGACATAAACCAATAAATAAAATCAAAACCACACTAAGCGCACTCCCAAATGGCCAATTTCTGACAGTTAGAAATTGTTGGGCTAATAAATTACCCACATACAAACTAGTGCCTCCGCCTAAAATATCAGGAATCACAAATTCACCAAGGGCTGGAATAAAAACCATAATGCTGCCAGCGATAAGACCTGGGAAACAAAGAGGCAATGTGATTTGAAAAAATCTTTTTACAGGCCCAGCTCCAAGATCTGCCCCGGCCTCTAAAAGCTTTGTATCGAGTTTTTCTACACTGACATACAAGCTCATAGCCATGTAAGGGAGATAGTTATAAACCATACCGATAAGTACGGCCTGAGGTGTAAAAAGCAGATGAAGGCTTTGTGGCTGAAAACCTATTTTTTCAAGCATATGATTTAACCAGCCATTATCAGATAAAATAATCATCCAAGCGTAGGTACGAATTAAAAAATTTGTCCAAAAGGGGATGATCAATAAAAAAAACAGAACACTTCGAAATCGACCGGCTCGAAAAACTAAAAATAAAGCCAACGGAAAACCAATAAGCATACATAAGATCGTACTTAGACCTGCGAGTAAAATCGATCTGCCCAGACTTGAAACTAAAGTAGCCCCCATTTGAGGGTCAGACATACGACGATAATTTTCTAAATTAAATACAGCTTCTACTCCACCGTATGCACCACGAGTCATAAAACTAATGGCAATGACATAGAGAAGGGGAGCCGCGACAAGGCTAACAATCCAAAACCACGCAAGAGCTGTAAAACCTGAATTGCGATCTACACCCACTTTTGTTCTCACTGCAGCTGATTCTCTGGGAAGTAATGAGATTGTACGGTTTGCCAACCCAGATGAATTCGATCTCCTGCTTGGAAAACTTTTTTAGCGAGCTTTTGAGTATTTTGCTGAAATACTGTGACGTTGTTACCATTTTTTAAAGTAACTTCAAATTGTGTATGAGTACCAAGATAGGTGAGGGCTCGAATATTTCCTTCAGCCACATTTTCCATGGTTGTTGGCCGTCTAGAAAAAATTGTAAGTTTCTCTGGCCTTAAGCAAACAGCACCAAGACTTCCTGAAATTTTTTGATCATTGGGAGGTTCTACAAAATAAAGACCAAGACCATCTACGTCACATAAGAATTTCCCTGATTCTTCACGAAGTGTTCCTTTGAGGCTATTGATTCCACCAACAAAACTTGCCACAAAAAAACATTTAGGAAACTCATAAATCTCATTTGGAGTACCTAATTGAACAATTTTACCTTTATTCATAACTGCAACGCGATCACTCATATTAAGCGCTTCTTGCTGATCGTGAGTGACGAATACAAAAGTCGTTTTAACTCTTTTTTGAATGGCTACGAGTTCTTGCTGTAATTGCAGACGAAGTTTTAGATCAAGTGCACCCAATGGTTCATCTAATAGCAGAAGATTTGGCATATTCGCCAGTGCTCGTACTAAAGCGACTCGTTGTTGCTCACCCCCTGAAAGTGAGGTTACAAGTCTGCCGCCTTGACCTTTAAGATTTGCAAGCTCAAGCATTTCTTCAACACGAAGTTTAATATCTTTTTCAGCTACTTTTTTACACCTTAGACCAAACGCGATGTTGTCAAAAATATTCATATGTGGAAAAAGTGCGTACCGTTGAAATACGGTGTGAACGTTTCGTCTGTGTGGCTCAAGATGGGTGATATCTTGACCATTAAGCCTCAGGCTTCCTGAATCAGGAAATTCTAGCCCTGCAATCAGTCTAAGAAGTGTGGTTTTACCACAACCGCTGGGACCTAAAATTGAAACAAATTCCCCAGCAGCAACTGTGAGGCTCACATCATCTACGACAGTTTTGGTTGCCGAAAATTTTTTAGAAACACCAATGACTTCTAGCACGAAATCTTTTCTCAAAACTATGAGAGAGTTTCAACAACTCTCTTTAAGTTTCTTAAACTAATTTCGAACAGTCATGGGCACATAGTTGATTTCGATGGTTGAATCTTGAGGAGGAATCGCACTTCCACGAAAAACAATAGAATTTGGGCCTGAATTGTAAACCCAACCGTTCGTAGCGTTCTGAGCGATATTTACTCCATTCACTTTCACACGAATCGTGTCTACTTGAGGAATTCTCTCTAAGTAAAACTGTGTGCTCAACTCTGTAATTTTAGCCTGAATGGCATCAAGTGTACCTGCATAGCTCGAATCACAAAGACTACCTGAAACTCCATCTGTTGCTGCTGTGAGCTCCATGTAGCGTGTGCCCATAATAGAACCCGTACTTGCGTATTGCTGTTGGCAACTAGCAGTTGTCACAGAAATATTTGAAACATTATACCGTCGCATTGGCGCTGTAGAACGTGTGAGAGTATCGAGATAAGACACATAGCTATTAACACTATCAAGAGATGAAGCACTATAACTGCGTGAAGCGCCACAACCCTGGCATCTTGTTACACCGCTAAAATCATCTTCATCAGATAAAATAATAACAGCTAAAAAAGATTGTGATCTTAAGAAACCCGCATTGGTTGGGCTGTTCAGGGTTTCTTTGAAAGATTCAAACGCGCGTTCATCACCAGTGCCGCTTGTACCTTGAGTGGCATTTACAACAAATACGTTATTCATATTTGGTGTTGTAGGCAAGATGGTAAAAATTCCGGTATGGCTTGTTTGATCAGTACCATCTCGAAATTTTGCTATTAGTTGATTGTTCTGATGTGCTTGATTTGCCAAATAAGCTTGTGTGGTAGTAACAGATATTTTGAAGTCATAACCTTTGGTACGAAAATTTGCGATAAAGCTATTAAAGTTGTTCACCAGGTTTTGCTGATAAGGAGACATAGAACCTGAGTTATCGATCACCCACAGAATATCTAGTTGGTTATTAAAGATACCTCTAGATTGTTTAAATGAATCACCCTCAGGCAAAATGCTAAACGAAGGGTTTTCTTTTCCGCAACCTGTTAGCACTGTAACGGCAGCAATTACGGCTAAAGTAACTAAGGTAAGGTTATTTAAAGTATTCATATGTACGCCCCTTTGTTGGAAGATCTTCTTCCGGTTGCTCAGGCGCGTACATACAGAGTGAAAGTGAGCATTGTTCTTAACTTTTAGACTACGCTCAATTAAGCGTTGCGTCAAAAAAACACGTAACTCGTTGTCTGCACTGGTTTATAAGGGTTTCCGGCAGGTCCGCAAGTATAATTACACAGTAAATTCAATTAGTTACAAAAATTGACGAGGAACAAATTATTTTTTACTGACTAATGTTTTTACGAAAAATATGACTTTCCTGCATCAGTTTAGATTGGGGATGTTCTAAGCCCATGAGCATGATTTTCACGTAACCCTGTTGGCGTCATCTCAATGAAATAGGCTTTTTCACCCAATTCTTGAAGAGTCAGTGCATTCACGTAACTCATACCACTTCGAAGCCCACCACATAGTTCATCAATCACATCTTTAACATGGCCCTTACATGCCACCATAGTGCTTTCACCTTCAGGAGCCATTCCCTCTGGAACTTCTCCACGCCAACTGACTTGGGCACTTTTTGAAGCCATTCCGCGATACTGTTTAAAGCCTTTTTTGATGTCGCCAGGGGTCTCTATTGTTCCGGCAAGCAGAGAACCTACCATCACAGAACTTGCCCCTGCTGCTAAGGCTTTTACTAAATCACCACTGGTTTTGATTCCACCATCCGCGATCAAGGGGACTTTGTATTCTTCACTGACTTCACGACACATTGAAATTGCTGTTAATTGTGGAACCCCACAACCTGTAATAATACGTGTCGTGCACATGCTCCCAGGGCCTATTCCTACTTTTATCGCATCAGCACCGGCTTGTATTAAATCAAGTGTGCCTTCAGGTGTTGCGACATTTCCAGCAATCACTTCAATATCTGAAAATGTGTCTTTGAGATATTTGAGCGTTTCCATCATAGAAACTGAGTGCCCATGGGCAATATCGATAGTGAGAATTGTAACCCCAGCTTTTACAAGTGCTTGGGCACGTTCTTTAAAGTCATCATTTACACCAATACTTGCAGACACAACACTGATACCCGCTTCAACTACTTTACGCACTTCATGTACCTGCTCTTGAATTGTAATAAAGCGGTGAATGATACCGAGGCCTCCTAATTTCCCGATGGCAATGGCCATTTGGCTTTCAGTAACGGTGTCCATGTTAGATGAAATAATAGGAATACTAAGTCTCTGTTTTTTAGTAATTTGTGTGTCAAGTTGAGGATTACGGCGTGACCTTACTTCAGATTTTGCGGGCACGATGAGAACATCATCAAATGTTAAACCGCGGTCACGATTGAGAAGCTCCCGACAATGAAATCGAATGGCCATTTGTCTCCTTAGATGCATGCGTTAATTTTTCATAAACGCAGTACATAACAATAAAACTATATGTCTCCAAAACTAGGCACATGAAAAGTGCTGCACTAAATAAAAATGCTGTTTCCAAACGCGTGACTGAATGAAGACAAAGTCGAGGAACAATACTTAAAAGCATGGTCAAAATCAAGATTCCCATGACTTTCATGAGGTTTCCTTGAACTAAGGCGCGTGACTGCTTAAGAGCGTCGATTTGACCTGTTTTGTACTTAGAATCAAATTGCACCACAAAAGGCACAAAATAGAGTCTAACGGCTTCGATTATTCCTGGAACTATAAAGAGAAGGATTTTTAAGAGTATAGGAAGTAGTGCTCTAGTTGTTTCTATGATGATGTATTTAAGGTTCGCAGAGAGGGCCTTAAATATATTTGAATCAATGCGGTTTTTAACATCAAAAGTAACTTGATTAATGATGATCATCGAAAATGCTGAAACAACGAGTTGAATTGATATCGCAAGCCCTGCAGCTGAAATAATAAAACGCTCGTCAAGTTGGCGTATAAAGTTGGTCATAAAATTTGAGCAAATATCAATAAATAGTGTGAATAAAACCCAAGGCCAAACGCGCTTAAAGACAAGGGGCCATAAAAGCAACGCTTGATTCCATATGCCCGATAATTTCATAGAACCACCTTAGCTTTAAGTTTTTCAGCCAAACTTAACCAATGAGAAAAATCATGATCTGTTGAATTAATAAAGTCTGTCAAAAAATTCTGAATTCCTAAAATCTTAATTTGTGGTGACCAATGAGCAGAAGATAACTTCAATAGAGCTGATTGACTCAATTTAAGTGCCGAAGTTAGATTATTTTTTTTAAGATGCACGAGCACCCCACAAACTTGAATATGAGCTTGAACATCATCTTTTTGAGGTTGAGGGAGCTCGATCCATTTGTGCTCCCAATGTTTATGAGCATCCCAATAACCAAAACGGTTAAAATCAATTACACCAGCTTGCCAAGCGCTAATGATGTCATCTGAAACTTTAAAAGTGCTCACAAACTAACTATCGAATTCTTGAGCTCCTTTGTCAACTCAGAGCAGCACACTTAAGATTGTTATCATGTGATAACGGTAATTAAGCCAATGTAAGTTTTGTAAGTTCCTATTTTTCGGCGATTGATTAAAACTAGTTCACATCTTCAAATTTTAACAACACTAGGAGGCCTAAGTTGAGATACAACTTTTTCATTTATCTTTTTCTAGTAGTATTAGCTTTTGGATATTCAGCAAATGCTAACGAATCAGCAGAAACTGAATCTGCATCCCTTAAAATCACAGCCCAATGCATCGACACTATTGGTTCAAGTTTTATCGATGCTCGACAACATGTTTGTATGTCTACCAATACTCAAAGAGTACGCTACGGAAGTCGCCCGTTAATACTCGATTCCACACTGAGCCGGGCTGCCCAAATTTTTGCTCGTGATATGGCTACAAGAAAATACTTTAGCCACAATAGTCCTGAAGGTCGCGATTTAAAATGGCGCTTAAAGACAGGGCAAATTGTTTATATGAGCGCCGGTGAGAATATAGCCATGGGATATAAAACTTCAGATGAAGTAATTCGCGGTTGGATGAATTCACCCGGGCATCGCAAAAATATGCTAGCTCCGAAATTTGGACGCATCGGTGTGGGTTATTCAAATAATTATTGGGTTCAAATTTTTGCAAACTAAGCGCCTTAACAAAACCCTAATATTCGGGAGTAGCGCCTTAAATTTTTGGAAGTGTAAAATAAAATATCGAACCACGGCTTGGTTCAGATGTCGCCCATACCTGGCCACCGTGTCGTTCGATAATTTTTTTAACTGTCGCAAGACCAATGCCTGTACCTTTATATATTTCTTTACTGTGTAGGCGCTTAAAAACTATGAAAATACGATCGGCATGCATAGGGTCAAAGCCAATCCCATTATCTTTTACCGCAAATTCCCATTTATTTTCTTTCTCAGTTACTTTAATATCAATTTTTAGAGGTTCACTTCCTCGAAACTTGATCGCATTACTTATTAAATTTTGAAAAACCTGCGAAAGTTGAGGCACATTTCCCTTAACCTTTGGAAATTTATCAGCAGTAATTTGCACTTTAGATTCATCAATTAATAATGCCAAATTTTTCACCGCTCGATCAAATGTCTCATGAACATCGATTATTAAAAATTCATGCTCAGGTGATGCAAGGCGAGAAAAAGCCAATAAATCATGTATGAGCTCATGCATTCGAGTGGCACCTTCAACAATGTATTGAATGAACTCTTTACCGTCATTATCTAATTTATCTTTGTAGCGGTTCTCAAGTAATAGCGCGTAACTTCCCACCATACGTAGTGGTTCTTGTAGATCATGAGATGAAATATAAGCAAACTGCTCAAGTTCTTTATTGGTGCGTTCTAACAATTCTCGAGCCTTACGTTCTTCTTCTGTTTTTCTTCTCTGAGAAATATCCCGAACTACACTAATAGTACCAATAACATTGTCTCCCTCCATAAGGGCTTGTGCTGATGATTCTATTGGAATGTATTCTCCAGATTTTGATTTAGAGCGTGTTTCAAAGGTTACTGCTTTTTTATTTAATACAGTCTCTTGAAACAACGCCATCACTCGGGGAAGATCGTCTGGATGTATAAGCTGAGGAAAATCTTTTCCGATAAATTCATCGGGTCTCCAACCAGTAAGTGTTTCAAATCCTGGAGACATGCTCGTGATGATACCTTTACCATCTGTTGTGCAGATAGTGTCATGAACCGCATTGATTAAATGCCTAAGACGTACCTCTGAATTGCGAATTGTATCTTCGGCAGCCTTTCGCTCAGTAATATCGCGAATTATTGCCGAATAAAATCTTTTATCACCTTGAAGCCAATCAGAGAGAGATAGTTCTATAGGAAATTCAATGGCGCCTTTTCTTAAGCCCATTAATTCAACTGTTTTAAAAATTCGTTTTTCACCAGTTGAATTCATGCGATCCATGCCCATCTGATGCATTTTGCGAAATCTTTCAGGCATAATGAATTTTAAATTTTGACCAATAGTTTCACTTTCTAAATAACCAAAAAGAACTTCTGCACCATGATTCCATGAAATAACTTCTCCATTTGTATCACAAGAAATAATGGCATCATTTGCAGATTGACTGACAGATCGAAACTTTTTCTCTGATTGTTTTAATGCATCGTCACTGATTTGGCGCTCAACAACACGACCAAGCATTGTACCGACCTGACTCATGAGATCAATAAAATCTGGAGTTAAATTTTTATTTTCTTTTGAATATAACTCAATAATTCCCCCAATTTTATCGCCCATCATAATCGGGAATCCAAAACCTGAGACAATACCAAGTTTTTTGGCAATTTCTTTTCTGACAAATTTGGGATACACACGCACATCAGGTACCCATACAGGCTTTTTCTTAGTCATGACTAACCCGGGTAAACCATTGTCGTCATCTAAAGCTAGATTTTCAGAAACTTGTTTAAATTCAGCAAATTCTGAAGGTGAAGCAAGATACCATGCTTGTGCTGAAATCAAAGTCTGGGCTGCAACTGTTGATCTGAGATATACGTGGCCAATGGGCCACCCAACAAATTGGCAAACAAGGGCTAAGGTCTGCTCAATAGCTGATGAGAAATTTTCTCTATTAACGGTGATTGCGACATCACGAAGGAGTTCTAGGTAGGCTGTACTTGCATTAACATCTTTATGCAAAACCGAAGTTGATGAAGGTATATTTTGATATGCAGGAGATTTTTGCTTTAGAGTCATCCAGATAATACGCAAAATAAGTAAGCCTACGAGGGTACTCAAGAGGATAATGATGGTCGTTGAATCTGTTGTTAAAAAGCTCATATTTTTGGACCCTAATAATTTTTAATTCAAACTCTAACCATTTTTATTTGAATTATCTGATGTTATAGGGGTAAATCCTGGTTACTACAAGTGCTCGTGTGGCGGAATTGGTAGACGCACAGGACTTAAAATCCTGGGCCTCGTAAGGGGCGTGCCAGTTCGATTCTGGCCATGAGCACCAATTTAACGGTTCTTCCCCACAAAACGGGGCAACAGACTTTTGCAATTAACGAATCTAGTATTTACGAATTCATATGTTGTACTTTGTGATGCCCAGAGCAAAGAGTAATAAGGTTTTGTAGTTGATTTTGACCTCCGTAGCTGATTGGAATCTTATGGTGAATTTCAGTGAACCGTTGATTTTCACATTTTGAGCCATCTTCGTACCGGTGCTGGCATTTATCTTTGTCTCTGTGAATGACTTGACGTTTTAGTTGACCAGAAATAGCCCTTCTTTGAAATGGAATATCTGCATTTTGAAATAAAATCTTTGTGAAGTTTGATTGAGTTTTATTTTGTCTGCAATGTTCCGTCTTAAGACGGTTCTTTAGAGGGGTCGCCTCAATTTGCTTCACAGATTTCTCAGAATTCACATCTTCTCGTCTTTGAGCCTTTTCAATCGGATCATTTTTTTTAAGATACTCACTTAAAACTTTGTCTAATACGTCATTCATTGAAAGATTTTTCTTAGCCTTACGTAATTCAAGATCTTGCGCGCGCTTGAGCATTTTATAAACTTTTTCTGAAAAGGCATTTGTTACTTTAAGTGTGTCACCTGAAACGTATTTAGCTTGTTCAATAACAGCCGCCATGGGCTGAACCTCAATGGCTAATTTAAGCTCAGGGACTAAAAATGCTTTACGCGCCACAGTTACAAAGTTTTGAGCAGTATCATCTGAAAGTTTAAGTGCTCGCCTGGCATAATCGGTTAAACTTGAATAGCCAAGTTTGTAACAGATTTTATTTTGATCAACTTCGATTGGCGATTTAACACGAGCGGTTTTAAAAAATACGATGGGTGGAGTTTAAAAAAAATTAATGCAAAGTGAAATTTTCTTAAATCTTTGATGACAGGAGGAGGAGAACAATTAACCGCTGCATGATCCTCATGTCAGTTTTTTCGGGGTAAGATCACATGGGAATGGGATGAGTGGGCTAAAATGCAAAATTCCCAATCCTCATACAGAGGTCGAACTCCCACGGCTTAAGCCTTCAAAATTCAAGACTTTGTGTTCAGTTGTACGTGTGGTAAAACTGGTACCATCGACAAAATCCTGATTTCTAAATTAGACGGAAAAGTCGTTCCTCACGTGCGTGGTAATGGCGGGCGTGTTTACGCCATCAGTGTAGACACAACGACGGCTTCGAATCTGTATACTCGTCAATATCGGTCCGGTGTTGGAAATAATGCTGAAGAGGTTGTGATTTTTCAAGGGGAAGCGGCTCAGCAATTTAAAGATTATTCTGAACGTATAATCGGAGCTCATACGGCTTTAAAGCATCTAAGAAAAATACAAGTGAGTGATCCTGGATATGTCGTTATTGATGAGTTTACTCGAAATAGAAATACTCTCATTGTTACTAAAGCGCATTTAGCTCCCCTTCCTGAAAAGGGCGCTGCAGAAATGGGCCGAGTTTGGTTTTGGGACAATAGTGGAAAGGAGCTGAAAAACTATGGTATTTTAATTGGCGAAAGCGTGATTTTGGAAGGTATTGCGTATGAGCTCGACAAAGCAGGTAAAGCTAAAAAATAACAAACCATATTTGAAAAAACTTTGTTAGTTATTTCAAGGGATGTTGGCGTTTGTTGCAATGACGCGAGACCAGGGGTTTATTACCCCCCCGATAACGCGCCATTTCTGTTGCGCAACAGCCATCACTTATCAAGAACAAAAAGAAAAGCGGGCTACTGAACACCTTTTGAAGTCCATTTCGTCAGCCTCAACAATTCCAGCGTTTGGATTTTCAAGTGCCCATGCCATTCCAGCTATCACAGCGGGGACAATCGCGACTATAATCATTCCACGAATGAAAGTGTCCAAATGATTAGTATCAATCAAATAAATATTTATGATTTTAATCGTAACTTTTACGGAGCAGGTCGTTTAATCTCTGTGAGGTTATCTGTATTTGTTCGCATAACCCAAACACTACGTGGATTTTTACCATCCTGAGCAGTAAAGGCGATTCCAAGATTAGGTATTCGGATAAGTTGCATAATGCTCGACCCGCCAGTTTCAGCACCAGTATTATTAGTATTAATATCTTTTACTAGGTTGAAATTAATTCCGTCACTAACGAAAAGTTCTTCACCGAGTTGATTACTTGTACAAGTTAAATAAAAGCGGCCTTGATCGTCATTAATAAAATTTCTTGTCGAACAATTGTATGCCTCTATATGCGGGTCTCTCACAAGATTTCTGTAGACCATTGTATTTTGATCCAAAACATTTAGTATTCCATTATGAAACAAGCCATACATTAAGCTTCCACTTTGCGGGTAGTTAAATAGTGCATCTGAGGCATAAAGTATGGATGTTCCTTGAGCTGTGCCATCTGATTTCCAAGTTTCAAATTTCTCAATTTTACTTGTAACAACAACGCCATTAGACACCACATAAGTAGCGACCCTGGTGGAAAAAATTAACGTTTGGTTAAACAGTCTGACTTGAGTTGAATCCGCAATATCATGACTTGTCAGCGAGTATGTCACTGGCAAATCAATTACCTTGAGAGCTGAAATGTTAGAAGTCGTGAAGTTAAACTTCCAGATTCCAGATTCCAGATTCCAGATTCCATATTTCACATTAACATAATTACTATTGCGCGCATCTTCCTGGGAGATTCCTCCAAAATACAAAGCATCTCCAATGATTACTGGGTTTTGTAGAGCTCGTCCAAGATGTAAATCAGATATTTTGACAGAATTAAATGATGAATCCACTCTCATGAGTGATCCTGCTAGTGGATCGCCATTAACACCACCGGCTAGATAATATAAGAATCGGCTATTTTGTTGTCCTTCTTGAGGAACTATATTTACAGAAGAATATTGCCCAGCTAATTCTACTGTACCTTCAGGAGTTCCATCGGTTCGTAGAAGTTTTTTGAAGTCATTGTCATTAGTTTTAGTTAGCTGGAACATGAACTGCCCCGCATGGACTAATGCGACATTAAGATCAATAACCTCGTGAACGCCAAACGTTTTTATAACTGTGACTACGTTATTTTTGTACAAGGAGAGCGAGTGCAAGGGCACGCCGTTAGTTACTGTTACAGATACAACAATGAGTCCAAATGGAGTTGAATAAATACCTGAGACTCCATTGGACTTAGCTAATTGTCTTGTGCCAATAGGGGTACCGTCTGATTCGTACAAGATGAATTTGCCGGGTACTTCTCTAATCATATTCAAAGCTGTTTGAGAGTTAATCTTTGACATATCGTCTGGAAGAAAATCAGCGAAGTATAGTTTTTGTTCATGATGGGTCAAGTGACTGATCATGCCAACTTTTGACTGAAAAACAGATGAAGGAACTCCCGGTTGAAATTGACTTTGATTTTTTGATAAATCGCAATTTTGAAACGAGACCATAATCAAAAATGAAAAGACCATGGTGAGTCCTAGGACTTTGTTCCTTGAAAATAAAAATTTCATTTATTCCTCCGATAATACATACAACATTACCCACGTAATTATTTGGAGAAAGTTGCCAAAAACTGAAGGGAAATTAATTAAAAATTCTCCCCGCAGGGAGACTTTGTCAGTGGTCTAGGTTTAAGATGCTAGAAGGATTAGACGTTTCGAAAAACTTGATAGCGCTTGCTTTGACTGTGCCCGCACTTACAGAAGGAAAAGACATTAACAACATTTATGAACTGTTAGTTCTTTACGAATAAAGATTCAAAAACTGCAGGTTCCATCACATTGTGTTGTGCCGTTATAATTAGCCCAACAGAGGCAGGTGTATCCAGGTATCACGACATCCGAAGTGTTATCATCCCCACAAGAACTAGGATTGAAGTAGATATCATAACAGCCGACTGTTTTAATTAAATTAGTGCCACAACCATTTGTTCCGGCCTCGACTGCACCTGGAGCAAGGGTTCGGCTTATTTCTCCGCTCTAATCCACCCCCTATCTTCCCATCGGTAAGGCTATGTTAAAACTTTAGACAAAAGACCTGACAAATTAATTAAATTTTAACCTTCTAATTTCATTAAAGAATTTGTGTAACCATTAGAAATTTTACATGAATGCTATACTAACATCAGCTGATCCATAGAATAATTAAGTTTTTAGAATTTAATTTCACCATGTGTTTTCTCTTTCTATAAAGATGTTGTTAAATGTTTAGCAATTTTTGATGTCGCAAGTTCAATTCCCTGAGTATTCCAATGGGTATCGTCAGGCCAGTATATGTACTGACCTTGTTTATGT
>Ga0163151_10002466_pt1 | contig 28579 bp, 30 predicted proteins | sample OliLakLV19MP5IB2_FD_145596 | JGI IMG/M metagenome (GOLD analysis project Ga0163151, IMG submission 145596) | Freshwater microbial mat bacterial communities from Lake Vanda, McMurdo Dry Valleys, Antarctica - Oligotrophic Lake LV.19.MP5.IB-2 | ecosystem: Environmental > Aquatic > Freshwater >...
GTTTACTCAAGTTATGGTTTATATGGTTTTACAGGATTATATTTAGATTTTTTCGAGATTATAATTCACCGATTAATACTCAACCCTATGACAGATAAATGGACAGATAAATGGAATAGACGATATAATAAAGAAGATTTTGCTTATGGCGAACAACCCAACCATTTTTTGAAAGAACAGTTGGAAAAAATAGTCCTTGGAGCAATTCTTTTCCCGGCAGAAGGAGAGGGTCGCAATGCTGTATTTGCGGCTAAGCTAGGCTGGAATGTGTCTGCCTTTGATATTAGCACTGAAGGACAAAAAAAGGCCCTGCTTCTTGCAGAAAAAAATAATGTGATTATTAACTATAAGGTTGGGGAATTAAAAACCCTGAACTACTCAGTCGAACAATTTGATGCCATCGCCTTGATCTATGCCCATTTCCCTGCCGATATTAAATCTCAGTTACATAAGACACTTGACCACTATCTACAACAGGGAGGGACGATAATTTTCGAAGCATTCAGTAAAAATCATCTGGGTTATCAGGCTAAGAATGAATCCGTGGGTGGGCCAAAAGACATTGAATCCTTGTTTTCAGTCGACGAAATATTAGCTGATTTTAGCAACTACGATATAATAGAGTTGAGAGAAGAAGAAATTGATCTCCGGGAGGGGCTGTATCATAACGGACAAGGCTGTGTGATCCGGTTTGTTGGAAAAAAACAATGAACCAGCAACCATTTGGGCTTTGGATTCAAATAACCTCTTTTGGTTGGGAAAACAGGGAAAAGAAGTGGCTCTTATTGTAATGTCCGATAAAATGTATGGGGATCATGCATAAATTGTAGCCTGTATCCCCACCATGTCACTGATAAAAGTGCCGTGGACAAATTGCCATATGAAAAAGCTTTTTTGTATAAAAATGAACTGACTTCATTTCTTAGAAATTTAAATTATACCAACATTGAAACATTGCCCACTGCCACAGTAATAACGTGACAAGCATCCTTTTTATCGCCCACTGTGGTACGGGTAACACTCCAGGGCAGCAATGAGGAAAAGATCATTCAGGCAAATCGAAATTTTATTAATATGGGATCTCAACCATTTTTACCGTCTATAAAAGGTATAAAAAATTCTAAAAAAGTGTTTACTAGTAATTCTTTAACAGAAAGGCCCGCGTTATTTAAACGGCTGATCATCATTGGAGGCGGATTTGTGGGTTTGAAGTTTGCTGCTATGTATGCTGAATTTGGCGCAGAGGTAACCATTTTGCAAAACGCCGGAATATTCCTGCCCAAAGAGGACAGGGATATAGCAGACACAATTTTAAAGGTAATTACAAATAAACATCGTGCTAAACCCTTCGGTTGAAAAAATAGAAGATACCATAGATGACCAGGCTGGCCTTCAATATAAAAATTAAGAAGAAAAATTAATTTCGATAACCGCTTCCGCTATCTTGATAGCCTCCGGAAGAAAACCGATCGATTAAATTTAGAAGCGGCAGGAATAACCCGGGACAAAAAAGGTTATATACAGGTAGATGAGTTGCTGAAAACAAGTGTTCCCAATATATGGGCAATAGGCGATATTAACGGAGGTCCGCACTTTACCTATATTTCATTAGATAATTTTCGTCTTATCCTGGATCAGCTATCCGGTGGAACCTATATTTCAACCAGCCAAAGAAAACAGGTGGCTTCTTTTGTTTTTATATCACCTCAGTTGCTCATATTGGTCTGGGCGAAAAAGAAGCAATGGAAAAAGTGTATAATTTTAAAGTAGCCAAATTACCGGCTATTGCCGTTGTTCGCGCCTGCATTGGTGGCAAGACAAATGGACTTTTAAAAACTGTAGTTTACTTCAACACTAATAAAATTTTAGGTTGTACGTTGTTTTGTGTGGTTACCAATGAAATGATCAATACCATTCCGTTTGCGATGAATTGTGGATTGGGTTACCAGTTGTTTAAAGACGCCATATACACCCATCCATTCATGACCGAGGCTTTTAATGACTTGTATTCTTTGATCTAACCATCTGCTATTTTATTTTAATAGAATTGAACGGCTACTTAAGCATGGGAAGAACAAGAGCAGTCTTCGTATCCTGAAGGTAGCAACAACAAAAGGGCGTAAAGGTCTGGTCTGGGGAAAAACGGCTTATATCATTTTACCAACAAGAGGTCTAATTCTTTTAAATTAAAAATAATTCATTCGGTTGTGAATATTTTTTAAATTTGGCAGGCATTAAGAAATAGCACAATAGACCTTACATAGAAATGATATTGCGTGTAATTGAGCTAGCACGGCAACATTCCAATGATCACAAAACTGATATTACTATTTTTAGGGGTCATTCCGTAATTCTAAAGTAGGTAAGTCTTCTTTTCCCACCGTTAAAAATATTGCAGTTGCTTATCATAATTATTACCTAACTGAATTCGTATTTTTATTTCACCCCATAAAAAAGAAAAATCGCTGGAATAATTAAAAATCTGTTCTTTAAAACAAAGCTATTGGCAATTAAAACTATTCTTCCGTTGTATAAATCGCCATCTACCCTTTGCCCGGTTTCTCTAATATTGGTTCGTAATAAACCTATGTCCATTTCATCTCCTTTTATGCCATTTAATTGTACCCTGTCGCTGGATTTATAAAATCCGCCTAACATTATTGCAAGCCAACCGGCAAATGAAGCAAACACTTCCTGTAATGCAAATGCAATACATGGACCTGCCACTCCGAGAGCAATAACAAGCCCACCCACCTTGTCGTTAAATACAATGGTGAAAAGTAAATTGATTAAGAAATACCCAATAAAACTGCTGAACTTTTTAGCCCGGAGGCTGTTGTCATTATCGTGTTTCTTTAAAAACAGCTTTTTTTGAAGTGACTTAATGCTTAACCAAATAACAAAAATCCTGTAAAGATGAAAACTAACATCCTCAAAATTCCAATTAAAAGGTATTTATAAAGTCATTCATACTTATGGGCTCCTCTAAAAACCCGATCATGGTTTGATCATTTTTTATAATTAAAAACCTAAATTGCTCTTTAGTCCCGATTAGCTCGGGATTATACTGCGTTGAATCTCAGTCATCCCGTCCCAAGACGGGACACCGCTATGTCGCCAGTTTATATTCATTGTTCATTATAAGACTGGCTCCTTCGCTCCGATTAGGTCGGATCGCCTTGTCTAATCCTGAGCTAATCGGGACAAAATAACTACTTTTCAAACTCTCCCGCATTAAGGCGGGACAGGGTATTTAGAGGTATCCTTATTGTTTATAATTTTTTAAGTTCATAAAAATCCTTCCTCCTATCTTTCAAATTTCTTACGCTGCCATAAGTATGCAATTCATCCAGCAGTTTTAAGTCAACATCGGAAATAAGAACCATTTCTGTGTTTGCTGTTGCTTCACTTTTTATTGCGTTGGATGGAAAAGCAAAATCGCTGGGAGTAAACACAGCAGCCTGTGAATATTGAATATCCAGGTTTTCTATTTTGGGAAGAATACCAACACTTCCGGTAATGGCTACAAAACATTCATTTTCTATCGCCCTTGCCTGGGCACATATGCGTACCCTTAAATAAGAGTTTTGCGTATCTGTAAGGTATGGCACAAATAAAATCTGCACACCTTCATCTGCCAATAACCGTGATAGCTCCGGGAACTCAACATCATAACAAATTAAAACACCAATCCTACCTGAATCGGTATCATAGGCTTGTAAAATATTGCCACCTTTTAATCCCCAGAATTTTTCTTCATCCGGGGTTATATGCAGTTTTTCATACCTCTCTACTTTGCCATTTCGATGGCATATATACCCTACATTTTTTAAAGTATTGTTTTCATACAAAGGCATACTCCCGGCAATAATATTTACATTATATGCTACAGCAAACTCACTGAATTTGTCCCTAATCTGGTGCGTGTATTGTGCCATTGCCCTCATAGCATCAGATTCACTCATGGCGTTAAATTCTGCCATCAGTGGTCCATTGAAGTATTCTGGAAATAAAACAAAATCCGCTTTATAATTGGAAATGGAATCAATAAAATATTCGGCTTGTTGAAACAACTCTTCCAATGAATTATATAAACGCATTTTCCATTGCACCAATCCCAAGCGAACATTTTTCCGCAATCGGTTACTATGAAGATAGTCTGGCCGGTAATAAACATTGTCCCATTGCAATAAGGTAGCAAACTCCTGGCTCTCGTTGTCTTCAGGCATGTAGTTTTTCAACACTTTCTTTACATGGAAATCATTGCTTAACTGAAAAGACAAAACAGGGTCGTATATCTCTTTCAGCTTTACTTTCTGTATGTATTCTTTCGGCTTTATCTCCGCTGCATACGTGTGATAATTTGGTATTCTTCCGCCAAACACCACTGCGTTTAAATTTAACTTTTCACATAATTCTTTCCGGGCATCATATAATCTTCGCCCCAAACGCAAGCCCCTGAAATCTGGGTGAATAAAAACCTCTATTCCATAAAGTACATCTCCATTTTTGTTGTGTGATGAGAAGGTATAATTACCTGTAATTTGTTTATATGTGTGATCATCTCCATAGTCGTCATATTTTACAATTATGGACAATGCACATCCTACCACTTCATCATCTGCAACTAGTACAAATTGTCCGCTGGGAAATTTGCTAATTAATTTCTCAATAACGGCTTCACTCCAATAGTTGCCCGTCCAGTTAATGTAAGCCGCTTTCATGGCTTCTAACAATTGCTTATAGTGAGTAAGATTTAAATTTAGTATCTCTATATTATTAATCATTATAAATGTTTTATAGTGGGTGCATAGCGAGTGGGCAATACTATTGTGCTGCGGCTAGAAAAATCGACGTTGTTTCATGATTTTTGTTATAATTGACTTATTGGGTTCAAATAATTTCTTTTTTCGTTTGATAAATCAATCGTACTAAGATAACGGTTTTCAAGCACTACAAATACACCGATAGCTGAAGGTTTTTAGCATATTCACCAATGAATTTATTACTTTCTTAGTGGTTGGCTGTTTTAAAGGATGGTGGGTGGTCTTGGTGTTTCGCAGGAAAGTTTATAGACAGTTTGTGTTATCTGTCGCACCGATGACAGTTTGTCGTGTGTGGTGATTGCAGCACTTTTGCAAGGTTAGTTTTGTGTCGGGGTATAAGTGTGCCATACAAATGTGCTGCAATGTGCGATGGGCGGCTAGTGACTTCGTGTTGAATGTCCTCTGAGTTGTTCGGTTGCTTCACTATTACCTGAAACCCTTCGGACTTCAATACCGAAAATTAACTTTGCCAGTAGGTTCCTGAACTTTCCATAGCCACGTTTTCATTTTCTCTTTCTTTGAGCCAAACGGCAATGGCTTTAAGGTCTTCGTTGTAAACCCAAAACACACGGACATCTTCATCTCCCTGACCAATAGCTACAAACTGCGACCGGGTGCCAATATCAATGCCTGAGGTATTGGGATTGACTAATTCCATTTTTTCGCTTTTCTTTGGCATATTTTATTAGTTTAAGGATTAATAAAAATGCCCATAAGGAAATGTATCTTTGAACTGAAAGTATTATGAACGGGATTACAGATTTTACAACCTGTATCACCACTGAAGTCATCTCAAGGACTTTCTGGTGACGCAGAAAGTCCCTTTACTATTCAAATAGGCTTGTTTTTATTAAGAAAGATTATTTCGGTTTTTATAATACAGGTATAAATGAATAAGTTGAGTTTAAAAGGAGTATGGCAGCTTTTGAAGAATGCAGGCGCCGGCTTTGGCAAACATAAGGTACTTAAATTAAGTGCATCGCTTGCATTTTATACTATTTTTTCAATTGGTCCAACATTGCTTGTTGCTATATTTTTTGCTGATTTATTTTGGGGGCGGGCGGCGATTGAGGGAACTATGTATGAACAAATGAGCGGTTTGGTGGGTAAAGAAACGGCGCTGCAAATTCAACGTATTATAAAGAACGCCTCAGTAAGCGGTAACAACTTTACTGTTATCATCAGTTTTGTAACGTTGATAATCGCAACTACCACTGTGTTTACTGAAATGCAGGATTCAATCAACACGATATGGAATTTAAAAGTAAAAGCCGGTAGTGGCTGGTTGCGGATATTGAAAAACCGTCTTCTCTCTTTTTCGGTTACTGCAAGCCTGGGATTTCTTTTGCTCGTATCTCTTTTAATAAATAGTCTGCTGGAAGGGTTTATGCATCAGCTTCAGCAACTATTTCCTCACATTGCTATTGTGGTTGTATATGTAGTTAATCTGTTGATGACACTTATGGTGGTTGGATTTTTGTTTGCCATTATTTTTAAAGTGCTACCCGATGCAATTATTAACTGGAAAGATACTGTGATCGGTTCTTTATTTACGGCAGTATTATTTATGATTGGAAAGTTTTGCATTACCATATACATAAGCAACAGTAACCTCGGTAGTAGCTATGGCTCGGCAGGTTCACTTGTAATATTGCTTGTGTGGGTTTATTACTCTTCCGTCATTTTATATTTTGGCGCAGAGTTTACCAAAGCCTATGCACTAAAATATGGCTCGGTAATTAAACCAAAAGATTATGCAGTAACAATACAAACAGTACAGATAGAAAGTGATGAGGGCAGTGTGCAACAAAATGAAGAAAACACAAAAATTACGGAACAAGAAATGCAAAGCAGGAAGGCAGGGATAAAAAAGAAAAGTTCTTAGCAAATTACTTTTTCAAATTAAAACAATGTGTATGAAATAAATTTTAAAAGGCTTGAAGCTTATTTTGTAGGTTTTTTGGAAGCCATACCCCGTATCGGACTTGCCTTTTTAATTCTGGTTATAGGTAATTTTATTGTTCCATAAGCAGCACACTTAAAGTTACAGCAACGCTGGTAGTGGGCATTTCTATTTTAAAATTTTTATACCAACTATTTCCTTTCCCTTTTTTAAACCCAATGTTGGGATAACCAACCAAACCATCAGGATACATTTTGCCAGTGGGTCGACAGTTGCATTCGAACTATTGTTAGCAGCGGATATACTTGATACTGCTATTGCACCTATGTGGGACGAGATTGCAACGTTGGCAGCATAATACCATCATTACCTACTGCATTGAATTATTTTCCGGATAGAGAATTTAAAAATAATGAAGGCAACCCAACCATTGAACAAAAAGTGATTAGCTATGGAAGATAACTATTGCCGTTGGATTAAATTACCGAAAAAGGGTTTGTTTGTTTTCCTTCAGATAATAGCAGATATTTTTAATAGTTATATTCCCCCGGCGATTAAGCGGTTAATATGCAGAAAAACAATTAGCTCCTCTTCATTTGATCAATAGAAGCGGTTAACTTTTTTATTTCGGCTTTTAATTCTTTAACCGCTTTGGCTCCTGCAACAGGCGCATCTTCTTCTTCAGCATCGCGGCCGATAAAAAATGTAGCAAAGGTAGCGGTAACATACCCGAAGATAGTGTATCCAAATACAGCTATTAGAAAAGCAAGCCCTCTGCCTTCGGGTGTTGCCGGGTTAAATTCATTTCCGGATGTTATCACACGCATGGCTGTCCACCACAAAGCCATTCCATAGCTGTCAAAGCCAGGGTGTGGATATTCAAAAGCATACATACCGGCAGCGCCTGCAAAAGTTATTATAACAGTGATTGTTAATACATAGCCAAAGGCTCTTCGTTTCATTGTTGCACCCAGGCTTTTCATACTTCTGTTTAAAGTAGAAACAATTCGTACAAGTCTGATGCCTCTTAAGCCTCGCAGCAAACGAACAAATCTAAAAATACGAAACGCCCTTAGGGCGGGAATAAGGAGCGAGATAGCAGTCAGCCAGTTTTTCTTTAAAAAATCAATTTTGCCCGGAGCAAGTATAAACTTGATGAGAAAGTCTATGATAAAAACAAACCAGATTGCAAGACCAGTATATTCAAGTGGTTTATTCAATCCCCATATTAATTCTGTCACCAGTAACACAAGCCATACAAAGCCTAAGAAAATCATTGGAGCTTCTAAAAATTTTTCTATTGAAGTAAGAAGTTTTTTTCTTTCGTTAATTAGTTTCTCTTTCATGGCTTGGTGCATATTTAAACAATAGGATCATATTACTAATTTCATCGCATAAGTGCCTTTTGTAAAGCTATTGAATTTCAAAAATATTTCTATTTTATCAAAAGTTTGTATCCTGTGGAGGTAAAATTGCAGCAATTTTCCAGGTTGGCTTTGTGTCAGCGTTTTATGTGCCTGCCCTGGCTCGATTCACTAAAGTGTCTATCGTACAATGCTTTCAATGTTTGGTACATGCATTGCTGTACTATGTGGTCAATCACAGTGGGTATCTCCAGCGTCCTGGTTCCCCCATCGGACTTCTCGATTTCCACCTTCAGTATTTTTTTCACGCTATACTTCTCTTCAACTATACTCGTTATGAAGTCCTTGTGGTTTTCCCGAAGCCATGTCTCTGCTTCCTCTATACTCATCCCTCCACTCCGCTGACCCCTCTGTTTTTCTTCACTTCTTCATACCCTTTCTACAGGTTTCCATAATCTTTAATTTTGTTTAACAATGTTTGCGTTGAAGTGTTTTGCTCCTTAAGTTTCGAAAGAAAATCCACTACTCCCTCTCGAATCCCTCAGTGCTGCTGTCTCTTCCTAGATGCAGAGCTCGATTGTATGAGTCGAATAACTCCATTTGTCCTATAATTTTGCTTTTCCGTTTCATCTTTGTGACCGTCAAAATTATGCTTTGTGCCTTTTAAGGAAACTTATTCCGTTGTCAAAACTTGTCGTGAATAATTTTTAATTTTGATCCCTATAAATGATCAAAGCCCTTCTCCAACTCGCAAGTCTTCAGTCATTCCTGTTATTTCTTTTTCTGATCTTTACAAGAACTCATAAGATCAGAAATTATTTCCTCGCGGTGTTTGCACTGATCGTTTCCATACTTTGCTTCGTTCGCTCAATGGAGGATGTTTCATTTTACATCCAATATCCCCGCCTGATGCGGGTGGAGTGGGGAATGCTTTTATTGCTCTGGTCATTGGTTTACCTGTTTGTGAAATATTTTCTCTCCCCTTCGACAAATACCAATCTTAACGATGTAATTCATTTTGTTCCTTATGCCGTCAACCTGATCATTCTGCTCCCATTTTTCTTACAGAATGCGGAATCAAAAATTCAGATGATCAATCACTATACGCCCTTCATTACGCAAGGCTTTTACGGTTACAATGTTTATTTCAAAGTGTTGGCCATCGTCGTTGGAATACAATCCCTGGTCTATACTTCCATGATAATTGGTACTGTAAAAAGTCACAAAGCTTCCATTGAACAGCTATTTTCCAACACAAGTCGGTTCGGCGCAAAATGGTTTTATATTATTATATACGGAATGGTCGGACTTTCCATGTTATATATTATGTCCTTTTCGCTCAACGCCACCAGTTTGTTTCTGGAGGACTATTTGTGGCTTTTCTTTCTTGGTTTATTCCTGATGATCGTTTTTCTGAGCTACCGATCTTTCTATCAGCCTTTTCATTCGCAAACCATCCCTGTGATTGCGGGCATCCCAGCGGAAAATCCAGCTGCAAAATTTGCTTACGCGGAATCGGGCCTTTCAGAAATGGGCCATTCAAAAATTGGCGTCAGAGCTCACGAATATTTTCGAAAATGAAAAACGCTACCTCAAACCGGATCTTAATGTTGCAGAGATATCCGAATCTGTGGGAGCGTCGCGCCAATACTCGTCTCAGGTACTAAGCCAGCACTTCCACAAGAGCTTTTACGATTATGTAAATGACTACCGCGTGAAAGAATTTAAATCCCGACTGTCCTCTGGAAAATATTCCCATCTCACTCTCGTTGGACTTGCTTTTGTGGATTTAATTCAAAATCCTCCTTCAATTCCGTTTTTAAGAAATCGACCGGTATTACACCTTCAGCCTACGCTGCAACAGTCAAAAAATCGTAGAAAATACTTCGTCACAACAAGAAGCAGGCACGAGGCCCACAAGGTGAAATACAAAAGGAGTAATTGCCTTGCTGATTCTATCCAAACCATTTTATTCAGTTAAAAATTGGCATATTTCTTAAAACAAGTGGAGAAGATTTTTTGCTCTATTTAGAGAATATCATATAAACTATTTTCCTTCACGGCCCGCAGAGTCGTGGAATTCTGTATTTTACATGCGGTTCTGTTTAAATTTAGTGTTATAGGAATAACAAAAAGATAAATAGGTTACTTCATAACTACCGCGCTTATTGCGCGCCATTACGCGAAGGAATGTTTTAAAATCGTCAATGCTGAAAGTGAAACAGATGAATGGTCGCCTAATAAATCCATAACAAGGCCTTCTCGGCCTCTGCGCTATTGCGGTGAAAGACTGCAGCGAAGCTCCTTCTACCAATCCCTACTAAGTTAGCTCCGTTCTTTTACGCAGGGTCTTGGAATCAGTGTGACAAACTATTCTCAAGAAGAAGTCCAGACTGGCCTTTTCGGACGATAGACACTTCTCAAAAGGCGTTCTTTGTTTGAAAAAAGAAACAATCATGAAGAAATTATTTCCCCTGCTAACGACGGTGATCTTATTGTTGCCTTCAATAATTGCCAATGCTCAGGGTAATTCCTATGAGCTAACCTTTACGCCTTATAAATTCAAGTCTGTAAAGGGCGTGGAGGTAGATGCGGAGCTGGGAAAATTTATGGTACCGGAATCGCGGAGCAATAAGAATTCCAGGAAAATAACCCTGTCATTTATAAGGTTCAAGTCAACCAATGCCAACCCTGGAAGTCCGATCATTTACCTTGCCGGTGGGCCGGGAGGTTCTGGAATTTTCACTTCCAGAGGTCCACGATTTGACCTCTTTATGGCCATGCGCGAATTCGGTGACGTCATCGCGTTCGATCAGCGCGGCACGGGGATGAGCAACTCTTTCGAGGCTTGTCAACCTCTCAATTTAATTTCCATCGAGAAACCGGGCACCCGCGACGAATTAATAGGCATCATCAGGGATAATCTTGCGCATTGCATGAGCTTATGGAAAGAAAAGGGAATGGATGTCACTGGCTATAATAATTATGAAAGCGCTGAAGATATCGAAGATCTCCGTAAAGCACTTGGAACAAAGAAAGTTACACTTTGGGGTATAAGCTACGGCACCCAACTTGCTTTCAGCTTTCTGAAAAAATATGAAAAAAATACGGACAAATTAATTCTCGCCGCACTTGAAGCAACGGGTGATAATATCAAGCAGCCATTATATGTTGACCCCTTGTTGGAAACAATCGAAATGGAGATATTGAAAACTCCAGCGGTGGCAGTGTTTCCGGAATTCAGAAAATCAATGCGCGATGTGCTACAAAAGCTCGACAAAGAGCCTGTCTCAGCGTCGATTAAGGATCAAAAAGGAAATGAAATAAAAGTGGGCATCAGTAAATTCGATGTGCAGGTCGTTACCTCGTTTTTTCTTCTAAAAAATCCTTCGGATATTAAAAATATTCCTGGTCTTTATAGGATGATGGCAAACGGAAACTTTCTGGAGATGGCAAGAATGGTTTACGGACTCAGAATGTTTTGTTCGTCAAAAGATTTTTATGGAATGAGTCTTCTCATGGACGCCATGACGGGAGTTTCTGAAAAGCAAATGAAGATTGTCAGGGAACAAGACACACCATCCATTTTAGGGATGACGACCAATCTGCCCTTTCCTGATCTCACACAGGGACTTGGCTTACCCGATCTTGGTGATATATATCGGGAAGACATTTCCAGCAGCGTGCCGGGACTATTCCTCAGCGGCACATTGGATGGTCGTACGTTTATAGAAGATGCTACCCGAATCGCGCGAAAGTTTATAAATGTAACCCATGTAATCGTAGAGAATGGCGGGCACGATGTATTTGAGCAAGATCCTTTAGTGCAAGATCTCTTAATCAACTATATGCGCGGCGAAGATGTATCACGAAAGCTCCTGCTGAATCCAGTCGAATTTATTACTAAATGAAATCACCAATCCTCAAATACATTATAATAATTGGTATGAGTATTCTTACAGCTGTAATTCTTTGGTTTAATCTTCTTGTGGTAACCGAGCATCGTACGGTGCCTAAATACGAATCCATTTCCGTAGGTGGCCCGATACAAGTCTTTCTAATAAAAGGATTGGGTGATCAAGTCAGGATCGTTGCCGATAAGGGACTTTCACCTTTTATAAAGACTGAAGTTCAGGGGACTAACCTCGTCATTGATGCGACCAGGCCCATTGTTCATGAGCGTGTTTTAAAAGTTTATGCATCCCTGGAATGGGTGAAGAAAATACATCTTTCAGGAGCCTCTACCCTTGATGTCGTGGACAAGGTTGATGCGGACACTGTATTGCTGATACTTGACGGTTCCTCAGAAGGACGGATAATGGTTGACTGCAAACTACTTGACATTAAAATGCATAATGCCGCAAATATTTTTCTTGCTGGATCAGCGGATTTGCTCAAGATTACTCTTACAGGTGTTTCTAATATCGTAGCAGACAATCTCTTCAGCGACAATTGTAAGTTAACGATCGTTGCTCCAAAACAAAGTCCTGGGGTGTTCAGAATTAACGTGTCAGACACCTTGTGGTTGAAAATGCGAGGATCAAGTGGCAGGATCGTACGATATAAAGGAGATCCTATTGTAATAAAGGATATTGAAGGCTTCATCTTTTCACGCTATTGGCACCCTGTGCAAAAGTACTGTTGGCAGTAGTTTTAATTCATTTATTTAACTTCTACTAAATAAACTTTTGCAGGCTTACTGCCATTGTTGATTGCTAGATGAGTTTCAGCTTCACTCCACAGTGTAAATCCGGCTTTAATGTCAAAATCCTGTGACTTTCCGTCTTTTGTGGTAAGCCTTATAAGCGCATCCGTTAGAAAGATAGTAAGGTGTGGGGAATGGCTATGCATTCCTTTGCCACAGGCATCTTTTCCAGGAGTGCTGGCATACTCGACGACCTTCAATTTATCATTTTCAAGAACGGTTCTGAGGGTATCTGTTGCGACACCGGCTTGCTGGTAGTTTTTGGTTGGTTCGAAACCTGATTTTTTGTACTGCTAGTTAACACAATAATTTCGTTAATTAATGCATTTGCAATTATTAATATATTTTTATTCAAAATAAATATTGAAGGAGTTAAACGATGTTTTTATTTTTTGGTAAACGACAGCAGATTCCTGTTCGGTTTTACTTGCACTAAACTCATCAGATAAATCTATAAAAGGTATCAACCACTTGTGTAATTCATCGTGCGCTTGACCTTTCATAGTGCAGTTTGTTGTGAGTAATTCAATATTGCTTTCTAAGTTTTTTGAGAGTGCCGCATAATCATTAGCACTTTTTGCTTCAAGTGTATTGACATCGTTTTCCATGTTTCGGATATAAGTTATCATATTGGCATCTAACTTCCATTTTTGGCCACTATTTAGGGCAATGTCTTCATCATTGTGTTGGTGCTGCTCCTTAACAACCGCTTCGGTTTGTTTGTTTGGATTGTCGTTAGCATTGTTGCCACAACTGAAGAAAGATAAACTGATAGCAATCAGTGAAATTGTTATCACTTTCATATTTCCTTTTTTACTGATTGTGAAATATGCAATGATTGTAAATAAAAGGGTTACAGAAATTCTAAAAATCATTGCACTGACAGTTTTAGTCTCATAAATACCACCAGAATTAACGAGAATTTTAAGACCAATAAATGCGGCAATTAATACTATTGTTGAAATTCCTAATGGTGTAGTTGTCCATTTTTTGCCTTTTAGTATCCCATAAGCGGCAATAAGATAAAGAATACTGCTGATGAAATTTGACCAAACAACAAACAAAACATAATTACCTTCTTTGGCTCTGATGTCAAATAAATCAAATATTACAGATGTGCTTAGGAATAAAGTAAGCAAGCCAAATCCAGCTAAAATAACTGCTAATAAATAAGGGACAAATTTTTTCATTTTATTTTCAATTTTCAAGTATTATCTTCTGAGTTGCCTTTTCGTAAGGCGTTTCAAGGGTGATGAAATAAATACCGCCATTCGTCAATCCAGTTAGTTTTTTTGAAAAAGTCTTTTCTCCTGATGCTAAATTTTTCAATACCGTGCTCTCAATTAGTTTTCCATTCGCATCCCGAATAATAATTTTTACTTCAGTATTTTTGTTGAGGTTAAACCTCACCGTAAAATTTCCATCGTTCGGATTTGGATATACCTGCATTTTTAGAGAGCCGATGCTTAGTGTATTCAAAACATCTACGCCAACCGAGTTGTTTTTAATTACATAAACTTTAAAAATTTGGCTACTTGCAGTACTTTGAATTCCTGTGTTTATAAAAAATATATTTTTTTCTGAACTGGTTATACCACCAAAAATATATCCTACTAAAGTGCTGTCTGTGGTAAAATCATCGAGATTAAATACTTCATTGTTGAATTTTGGAACACTGTCAATGAGGATAAATTCAGCACCGGCACCAAGGAGCGTTGGCATTTCAACTGGCAATTTGTATTCTGCTAATACACCACTGGCGTTTCTTGTAACTCTTGCAATGGTTTTTGTAAATGGCACATTGTTGTCTTGTACTAATATTCCTAAATTATCATAATATTGCCCAATTCCACCAAAAAACACATTGTGCATTTCGTTATTGGTTTTTGAATACAACGGCAAAACAGCACAATGGTAATGATTGTAATATTGTTGAAATGTGTTGTTTACAGCATAGTTTGTACTGTCAATAGTTACAGAATTCAAAAATGGCAAATCAACAGTTTGTTGAAAAACACCAGAAAACATTGTAATTCCTTCTGCACCGTCAGGTAATATTTGGGCTTCTGCATTATAATCTCTTCTGTGCAGATTTACACTGTCAATAAATGACGGTAGATGATTTATGGTAATGCTTGTGCCATTATCAATAATTGCAAATTTTCTGATTGCGTTAGTGTATTCTTGTATAAAACCCGGTCCGTTATTTGGTCCCATTGGATTATAGCGACCAATAAATTTTTGCCCACCAGACAAATAATAGATGTTGTTTATTTTTTTCAAGCGTCCACCTGTTGATTGAAATTGTGAGTCATAAATTTGACGAAAATACAAAGTGAAACTTGTGTTGGCAATTATTGCATTGATAACATTAGAAACTTTAATTGCGGTCATATTGCCGTATGTGGTATGGTCACCAACAGTTGCACTATAACCATATCCGCCAACGCAGTATAAATAATCGCCTTCTTGATGAAATTCCATATTGGTGGAACTCAATTGTTCTTGTATTGATGTGGGCAATGAAGTTAAAGGGGCAGTCCACTTTTGTAAAGAAACAGGGTCAATAACGATGAGTTGATTGTTGTTGCCTGCCACGCCAAATGCTGCAAAGGGTTGTCTGCGATGCAGTCCGTCAAGTCGCCCGCCCACAATTAGCCATTTGCCGTTGTGTTGTCCAAAAGCGTAGGATTGAACGCCACCAAGACCTATTATATTTACTGGTTCAATATAGATATTGAAAGGAGTTGTTTGAGCACTAGCATAAAATTTGAATAATGCAAAGATTAGCAAGAAAGCCGCTAAAAGATTTTTCACTTTCATCTTTTTATTAGCGTTAAAACTGATTGTATCATATTATCTCCATTTTTACGTAGGTCAAATTGAAAGTTTGCAACTCTCCATTTAAACATTTGTAATCGGAAAGTTCCCATCACGATATGTATTAATTCATCGGATTTTATTGCATTTGTAAATACTTTCTTTTGTTGTCCTTCCAAAATAATAGGCATCAAGTGTTTCATTTTTACGCCCATTATTTTCAATATTGTTTCGTTGATGCGTTGGCTTTCTTCCATCAGGCCGTCAGAAAATACCGCAACTACGAAGTGAGGGTTCTTTTTAAAGAATGAAAATTGGTTTTGAAACAGTGTTACGAATTTTTCTTCCGGTGTTTGTTCAACAGAAATAGCTTTCGTATAGCGTTCATCCATACTCGTAGCAAGATATTCTAGTAAGGCAATAATTATTTCTTCCTTGCTTGTAAAATGTCTGTAAATGGCACTTTCAGAAAACTTCATTTCTTTTGCAAGGTTCTTAATTGTTAAACCACTTACACCCCACGCTGTAAGTATTTTACCTGCTGCTTCAATAATTTCAAACTGTCTATCAGAAATTGCTGATATCATTGTTTGTTTTTTAGTAATTTATAGATTTCATTTTTAAAAACGCTACCCCTAACCAAACTACGGAAGCGGTCATTGCAATTGCTCCAATCAATACTAATACAGGTGGTAATCCAAAATATACTTCAGTTAAAATTCCAATTGGCATTAACAAGCCTGTTAAAGCCAACCAAGAAATTGCTTTTACATTTTGGAGTTTGTCTCTGAAATGAATTAAAAGATAACCAATGAGAATATTTAAAAATGCGAATAAGTTCCCGTGAACGTGAGCCAGTCTGCTTTCAAAATGTTTTCCGATACTGTATGAGTTCACCCATTCTTCTTTATCCGGAGCAAAGTCACGCAAATAAATTAATAGAAAGCCGTAAGCCATAAAAAGCCCCATTGTCAGGAAACCAATTGCTATGTTGTTTTTTCCGTTCATTTTGATTGCATTTTTAATGTTAGTGAATATTCGCTCACAAAGATAGTTGAAATATATTCAGTCCTGCAAGTTTTTTTTGAATACGTTTCAAATAATGACGAAAATCATATAGCGCGGGGTGTAATTGTCTCTTTTGGGGTTTGCTTGTGGGTCGCCTTGTGTAAAAAAGCAAACCCCAAACGCGCTAATGTGGGAAGGCTAAAATTATTTTGTAAAATGTGCGGTGGGAAAATTTTAAAACCTTGTTTTGGCCTGAGTGGTTATTCAGCTGAGAAGGCCATTGGTCAACTATTGACATTGATCATTCCCAGTCAATTACATCAAAGGCATGATACCGGCATGGAACGAATGAATCAAAGAAAGAAACCCCGTGTAATCGGAAAAGTGCTTGAACTGAAAGCAAAAAAAGCGAGGAAGAATTCCCCATTGCGCGTACTCTTGGAAGCCGGGACAACGATGGCAAAAGATATTATAGCGGTATTATCAGGGATATTACCGAAAAGAAAAAATCGGATGAATTATTGCTGAACACTTTACGTAAACAGGTTGCAGAAGAACTTAAAAGCAGCAGAAAAGCTACCGCAAAAAGGTATAAGAATGTTACCATTCTAATCGCTTATTTTAAGGATTTCACGTCCTTGGCTTCTTCCATTTCCCAACAAAACTGGTGAAAGAGCTGAATGATCTATTTAGTCACTTTGACGATATCGTGGATACATTCCGGATTGAAAAAATAAAAACGATTGGGGATGTGTATTTTGCAGCTTGCGGATCGTCAGAAAAAAAACAACGATCATGCGTTCTATATATAATGTACTGAAGCAGCTAAACAAATGTTCAACTATTTAGAAGAGCGGAATAAGAAAAACGAAATAGAATGGAAAATGCAGGGGGGTATTCATTCTGGTCCGTTTTTAGCCGGGGTTGTGGGTAAAAAGAAATACGCTTATGATCTCTTTGGAGATACTGTAAATATTGCCAGTAGAATGGAATCCAATGAAGAGGTTGGAAAGATTATTATCTCAGAGACCCTTTATGAATTAATTTAGCAACTTATACATTGCAATTGGACTTTTTGGTCACTCCCGAACGATGGAAGATGGGAACGATGGGGGATTTTCAATGAGTGGGACGCAGTTCAACTGCCGGATCTTCGATCTTCCCGAATGAAATGTGTGAATGAAATTACTAAAACAGGCTTATTTTATTTAAGCTTAAATTTACCCTTATACTAAAAAAAGGTCTACATGCAGGACTACAATATTTTACGGGTACATTGTCAGCAGAAAAGTGATTATACAGATAAAGTAATCGATGAATTCCTGATATATTATGCCGCCGGCCAGGATTCTCTTGACCAGGAATTCGAAACCCGGATCGCACGATTCCGGCAAGCCGAGAAAAGTATGGCTCCACATTGGAAGCGGCTGCTCAAGACTCAATACATCGCGCACCGGATATTTAAACAGGGAGGGTTGATCCATAAATACCTGAATCATCCGGCCATCAGGGATTTGGAAACTGGACAGATAAATTACCTGAAAAACCAGGCTGCCAATCCATGGAAATACAGTTTTACTATCCTTACAGGAAAGCCTGCACCAGACTTTTATTTCATGCTGGATGTGTTCAGTGGTGAGACCTATCTGTTCTATTCGAGGTCTGTCAGCGAGATCCTGATCACCTCTAATCCCAGGTGCTGGTTCAACCTGATCGGCTTTAATGGTTTATGCTGGCAGACTTTTGGCCCACTGGCTCATTTTGTTTCTTTCGATGGGGATGATATTTTTTTCTATGCCACTGAGCTGAATCCAATGATTGAATCCGAAGATGACCTGATAGAGGATATTGAAAAAAATCCGATTCCCTATTCGATGCTGATGACCGGCTCTGCCTATCCCATATCGGTGATGGATGGCCATGAGATGGTAAGAGTCAGTAGCGAGAGTCCTTTGGATAAATTTGATATGCCTGCCCTGAAAAAAGACTTCCGCGTTGAATACGCAGACGATATATTCAGATTAAGTCAGGAACCATTGAGTGGACCCCCTCATTTTGCAGAGGCCTACTATGCTGAAAAAGAAAAAATACTCCATGTATTCGCCCTGACCGATAGGGGTTACCTGGATATGGTCAGAAAACTGAATGTCCACGGATATGCATTACCGGAAGATCCCGAAATTCACCTACACATCGGCCTACTCAAGGTGGTTGAAGATTTGCTCAAAAAAAAGATACCGATAAATCCTTTTAGTGAAAAATTTATTGAAAAACCTGATCCTGAAAGCGATGCCATGGTACAAAAGATAAATCACCTGCTTGCACTCGCCCTGCCATTCCTCAATGCCGGTCAGCACCCGGATATTGAAGCCCTGGCACAAGAGGCGGGTGTAGATCCAGAGGTAGCAAAAGAAATCCTGCAAACCTCCCTGGCCCGGATCAATAAATTGCGTAAAAAATAAACCCGGTTGCTTTATATGCGAAATCCCGGATTAAACCGTTATGGTATAATAACTGGCGGAAAAAGTACTCGCCAGTATCCGGATTATCGGGAACCTCAGAAGCACAAATGACCAAGACGTTTTTACAAGCGGAATGGAGAAAGTTAGCGATGGCCAATTACTCCGTGGATCAAAAAATACTGGAAAGGTATCTGCCAAGAAAAACAGAGATTGATTTATTTAATGATACCTGTTGGGTGAGTTTAGTTGGGTTTATGTTTATTGATACAAAAGTCTTAGGAATGAAGATCCCGTTTCATAGGCATTTTGAAGAAGTAAACCTTAGATTTTATGTTCGTTATAAGGATAATGGAACATGGAAACGTGGAGTTGTTTTCATCAAAGAAATTGTACCCAAACCCGCTTTGGCCTTCATAGCCAACACGGTCTACAAAGAGCACTATGAGACCTTACCCATGAGTCATTCCTGGATCACCTCTCCGGATACCCTTACCGTGGAATACAAATGGAAAAAAAGCCGATGGAATTTTATTAAGGTCATAGCAGACAGCACCTCCTGTTTGATAGAATATGGCAGTGAAGAAGAATTTATCACCGAACACTATTGGGGATACACCACGACTTCAAACAGAAGAACTTTTGAATATGGAGTGGAGCACCCCAAATGGGAGGTTTACCGGATCAGGGATTCTTTTATTGACGTAGACTTCGGGGACCTATATGGACAAGAGTTTGGTTTTCTGACTCTTGAAAAACCCAAATCTGTATTTTTAGCTGAAGGATCTGAGATAAAAGTTAAACAGGGGAGGGAAATATAAAAGCTGAGCTCTAAAGCCGGAAGGTAGATGATCACGCCATTACGGAGAAGAGTAGCAATCTTCCATCAACTTCAGCATTGTGTTTTTGTCCGGTAACGCAACCTGAAAATCATTTTCCCATTATCCAGTTCAAGATATTTTTCTAGCTCATTCCAGGTTATCTTATAGTTCTCCGTTAAATTATCGGATCCATCGTGAACGGTTTTCAGGCTATTTCCATTAATAGTATATGTTCCCATCTGACCCGGAGAATTAGTAAGTGAATGTAGTTCCCACCGGCCATTCTTACAGAAAAGGTATTCGGGATAGATGCGCAAAAATTTTGGCTGGGTTCCTTTCTCATAAATACAAAGAAGACTCCAGCTCGTTCCAATTATTTCTGGCAGACTTCCCTTTGACTCATCAGGTATTTCTGAGATGGCGGTTTCCTTCTCCATGGTATTTTGATTTGTGCCACCTTCGCCCGGATTTATTTGGTCTTTGACATTATAGCTCGTTGCATTATTACGTTCCTTTGCCGAGCATGCATTATTTAAAAAGAGAATAGTAAAAAATACAAGAAAACGGAAAATTTTAAAACTCTTATTCATGTGTTATAATTAAATAGTTAATTATACTATTATTCCTTTTACGTTTTGATTTGCAAATGTAATCATTAATTATTTATAAATTCAACTATGTGACTTTGTGTTTAGTAAATACTTTTGTTCCAACTTAATTATTTTTCCATAACGCCAGCATGGATTTAAACATCTTCAAAAATTTATTTGAACATTACGAAATCAGCCTTTACGAGCAATGGAAAATCGATTTACCGTCCAGGAATTATTATGATTTTCTCCGTTGTCCGGGACCAGCTTAGATGCCGTTCCTTTACCCGGAGATACCCCTCTTGATGTAATCGAGAGAATTTATTATCATGTAGCAGCCCTATCAATGAAATATACTAATAAGGCGTTATCGGCAAGACTATCTTTTATACGCGAAAAACAAAAGAGTGAGCTGGTAGAGTTTAATCATCCGTACCTGACTCCTTCGACCGTTATGAAAATTGAGTAAAGTGGGTCTTCCTGGCGAGGAAACCTGAGTTAACTATTGGGGAGTTGGGCATATTACGACGATCAATCCCTTATTCTTTGAGCAAATCAACTCACCGGCATGATCCGTTTCCAAGATGAATCTGTCAGTACCAAATAAGTGTTTCCTTTTAGGTAAATTAGCTGGCCTGCCATATGTTTGGATTATATTACAGTGGAAAAATTTTTCATCGACACCGAAATGAATGAAATATGACGGAAAATTTATACGTAAATATTATAGGCTTTGCAGTTTGTGCAGGTATTATCATTTTTAGCGGCAGCAAACTTTCTTATTATGGAGATAAAATTGCAGATCTAACAGGAATGGGCAAAGCATGGGTAGGACTTATACTTATGGCATCGGTTACTTCTTTACCAGAACTTATTACGGGTATTAGTTCGGTGGCCATTGTGCACGCTCCTGATTTAGCTGCCGGAGATATTTTTGGAAGTTGTGTTTTTAATCTTCTCATTCTGTCTGTTTTGGATGCCAGATTAAAAACACCGCTTTTCTCTATAGTTAAATCTGGCCATATTGTTGCAGTCTTTATGGGTATTATTTTATTAATGGTGACCGGCACAGCCATTCATCTCTCCGATGTAATGCCGACGGTATTATGGATAAGCGGTTTTTCATTTATTTTATTCGGAGTATATATGGTTTCTGTCTGGGGTATTTTCAAATATGAACATTCCCTTTTGATCGATAGTCCTCCAGCCACGGTAATCCATTCCGCTTCAAAACCCGGGGATTTTAAAAAAGTGATCAGCGGATATGCCCTCCATGCATTTATCGTGTTAGGTGCAGCGCTATTCCTTCCTTATTTTGGAGAGCACATTGCATCCTATACCGGATTGGGTAATTCTTTTTTTGGAACTTTGTTTATTGCTGCTGCAACCTCTTTGCCGGAACTGGTCGTTTCTTTGTCCGCTTTAAAGATGGGTGCCCTGGATATGGCCGTCGGAAATTTATTAGGCAGCAATGTTTTTAATATTTTTATATTGGGCATTGACGATGTTTTTTATAAAGAGGGATCTTTGTTTAAGGATATTTCCCCCACTCATTTATTTTCAATATTTATCACCATCATTATGACCTCTGTAGTGGGTTTGGGATTATTGTTTAAGCCAAAGAAAAAACAATTGTGGTTGTTGAGTCTGGACACCTTTATTCTTGTTGTTTTATACGGGATTCTTATAATTTATCTTTTTTTAAATAAATAGTATAGGCACTATGTTTATGTTCGCATGTGTTTTTTATTTGAAACGTTTTTTGCCAACCACTGTTGATACTTAAAAACAACCTAAAAAAATATCTTTAGTACACAACCTTGCAGGCATTTAAACAAAAATGTTGAAATTGAAAATCAACGTTTTAAATTTCCTCTTAATTTTTACCTCGTTTTTAGGTTATTTAGAGTGAGGCATAGACCACAAGCAGTTCCTATTTCAGGTAGAGGCAGAAATAGTTTCTAAATTATTTACCGATCCTGTTTCGGTCAGCCACTCGTTTATTATTCTTTCATTGGCAGGGCGAATCATATTGTTGATTACGCTATTTCAAAAGAAACCAAGTAAATATTTACACTCCTTGGTATTGCCTGATTGGGGCTTTTATTGGGATTCCTATTTATTATCAGTTTGATCAGTTTAAATCTTAAAACATTAGTTTCTGCCATACCGTTTTATCCAGGGGACTATCTTTATATTCTAAAATAATCTGATCGTGCTGAAGTTTTTAAAAACCATATTCCTTTACCTTACTTGTTCTCTTGTCTTCCTTCCCACTTCATCCGGGCAGCAGATAGCGGATAGTGCTTTTAGTTTTGACATCAAAAACCCGATGTATGCCCGGGGCAATGGAACCGTCATTACCCTGGATGAAACCCATTTTAATTTTCATACTTTAAATGGCCGGTACTTCCCGTTTGGACAGCTATTGGAAAAAGATGGTTATGTTCTGAAACCGGGCAATGAGCCGTTCACTTCCTCTTATTTATCCACCGTTAAAATATTGGTGATAGCCAATGCCCTGGCCGACAAGGGACCCTGGAGATTACCCTCCCGTTCCTCTTTTTCCAAAGAAGAAATCCTCGCCTTAAAACAATGGGTATCCGGAGGTGGCAGCCTGTTTTTGATTGCCGATCATATGCCCTTTGCCGGCGCGGCTGCACAACTTGCTTTGGTATGCACACCTGGAATATTCCTTTAGGTACTGTTGACAACGGCACGGGCGTGCGGATGGCAGGTAGTGACCAGTTGGATGTAACCTTTTATGGAGTTGGAGGTCATGGATCGGCTCCTGAATTTACCAAAGACCCCGGTAATAATGGCTTGCAATGCCGTCATCCAATATCAAACTATTATCAGCCGGAATATAGGTGCGCAGGACATTTCCTTGCTGACGGTCGGCTCAGTCCAGGCAGGTACGGACAATAACGTGATTCCTTCGTCGGCTGTTATAAAAATTAATCTTCGATGGTTTAATGAAAAAACCAGGAACGTTTTGCTGGATGGCATAGCCAGAATAAATGAAGGGATAGCGGTGGCTAATGGGCTGTCAAAAGAACAATATCCAAGTATTAAAATGAAAGGTAATTTTACCCCTCTGGAGAACAGTGTCCCTTTAACCAATAAAATTAATACCGCTTTACAATCTATTATCGAGCCCGAAAAAATAATTACAACCAACCTTTCGGCTATGAGTTCTGAAGATTTTCAGAAATTAGTTACCCGCAGAAATAACAATACTCCTTACAATTATTTAAAGGTTGGAATTGTAAATCCGGCAACCTATGCCAAAGCAATCGAAGAGGGGAAAAAAGCGCCTTTCTTTCATCATGCCGGTAATTACGTGGTAGACCTCCGCGCCATTCCTTTTGGGACAGAGATCGGCGCAACAGCTCTTTTGACCATATTCAATAAATAAAGGATACGGGTTAAGTATATTTGGTAGTGATTTTCATTTAATAACCTGAGATATAAACCACAAATTTCACCGAAAACCACTTGGAAGTAAATTTCTTTTTGAAATTAGAGGCCATAATTTAGTTAACCCATAACATTGAATTTTAAAATCCATTTTGGTTTCCTTTTTTCATAAGGCTTTGGGTTTCGTGTTGCCGCTATATTATTTATCCGCTGGGTGATCCTGAATTCCGGATCGATCGCACACAGGTTGTTTATATGTTCTATGTTGAATGCCTGACAGTGTATTAAACCACAAACGAAAAAATTGAAATGATACCGCATAGGTGATTGAAAAGCGGTAAACAAAAATAATAATGTCTGCTCTAGTTGGATGTTGGATACCTTACAAGTTTTATCTTCGTTCAAGATTCGGTCACGGCAGGCAGACTTGTATTAAAAACTTTGTAATAAACAAAAGTGACTGCTGACTGGCTCAGATATTTCATTCAACTATGAAAAAGATTTTTTTTTCTCGCTGCTTCTATCCAATTGTTGTTATGCTCAGGATGTAAAGAGTTTTAACAACGGTGAAATTCAACTTTTTTATAAAGAATATGGCCAGGGGCCCGCTTTATACATTTTGACCGGAGGTCCCGGTGCCCCTCCCGAAAATCCTTCGCATCAAATTATAGATAGCCTAAAATCCTTTTACACCTGTATACTGCTACACCAGCGGGGTTCGGGGAAGTCAAGAAATATCCCTATTAACTCGCAAACGATCAATATCAAAAGTTATACCGAGGATATTGAACTCTTGCGCCGGATACGAAAGGATAAAAAAATTTCCTTGCTGGGTATGTCCTGGGGCGGATTACTGGCCATGAATTATACCGCACGTTATCCTAGTCATGTTTCAACGTTGATTTTAATTTGTTCTGCTCCGCCTTCCTATAAGGTTTGGGATGTATTGTTTGATAATCAGTATGTACGTCGTTCCCCTGCTGAACTAGATTCCATGCGAATGTTGACTGAGGTTTTTTCTGTCAAGTCCGACCACGAACTTGATTCTCTGAAGAGGGTTGACCCTTTATCCAAAGAGGTAGTGGCTTTCAAACGTTTTATCTCTATTCATGCCCGGGCGATGTATTATGATCGCCGGCCCCCTTCAGCTGAATTTGATACCTTTTTTACTGCTTTTAATTTTCAACCGATCCCTTTTATCGACAAGGAAGTAATTGAGTCGAAATGGGATATTACCGCTGATTTAAAAAAACTGACGGTCCCGGCCCTGATCCTTTATGGGCGGCAGGATGATCAGGGTGAATCGACCTTTTTCCTACAAAAGGAATGTCTTAAAAACAGTGAAATGCAGGTGATAGAAAAATGCGGGCATATGATCTGGGAAGACCAGCCTGCGGCTTTCTATAGGATTCTCATGAATTATTTAACAAAGCGACCCTGGAAACCGTGAGCTAAAAAACAAATTTTATGGTTTAAACTATTTTAAAATTTTAATTAAATCATGAAGACAGAATTTTTAAATACCATTCCCGTTCTACCTACTGCTGATCTTAAACGAGATATAGTTTGGTATCAGGAAAAAATGGGGCTGGAAATTTATTATTCAGATAATCTGTATGCCGTTTTATACCGGGACAACCTCTGTATTCACTTACAATGGCATGCGGATACGGAAGAAGACCCCTTGCTCGGTGGGTCTGTAGTCAGAATTTATGTAAAAAATATTAAACCGATTTTTAATGAGTTTTTACAACGAGGTACCATTTCCGCAGACCAATTAAAGAGCAAAACACCATGGAATACCAATGAGTTTGGTTTTTATGACCTCAACAAAAATGTCATTTTTATACTCGAGGATGCCCTCAATGGGTAAATACTCCGAGCTTCGGATTAAAGGGGTGCAATAGTTATTTAATAATCTCTCCTGCTGCCTTAAGGGCGCATGACAAATTGCACATATTGCCAAAGCCCGACCGATCCGAGGAGTCGGATAATCCCGATCCGAGTGTTCGGATTGACTCGGGACAGTCGCACGAACCTAACCTAAGTGCAATCTGTCGTGCGTCCGTGCCTTAATCAGAAAAATTTGTTCTTTCACCCCTTCAAAGCTGAATCCCATCGCATCCATTTTAAGTTTGTTGATTTTCTTCGTCTCATCGCTGATAAAGAGGATTTTGGCTTGACCACCGGCATCGAACAGAAGGGGCTCACCCGTTGCAGTGATTTCACCCACCTGTCCCCTTTCCGCAAGGAGAAACGAAATCAATCCCTTCCTGGGCTTGCAATTTTCCTTGTGAACTCGCCTTTATTACTTTACAACAGAACCAACCATGAATTATTTATTATAAATTTAGCGGTTGGTTTTGATAAGACGATCTTTGGGAGCCGGATTCTTAACCTTGTCTCTGATTAGAAAATTTTAAATTATTAATATGAATGTGCGCTTCTCCATCATTTCGTCCGGAAACATCAAATCCTTATTCTATTCTGTTCTGATACTAATTTTTTGTTGTTCCACTCCGAGGTCGAGTTTTGCTCAAACCTCTTTGCCGCGGGTGAGTAATGAAGTGTTTCAAACCATAGTTCAATTTTATGGATATGATAAAAACATTCCTTTGGATGCAAAAGTGGTAGCAAAACAAGAATTACCCACTGGAAATAGAGAAAAAATTGTTTTTACGAAAATTAATCAAAGCCGTGTTCCTTCTTATTTGGTCATTCCAAAAGACGGAGCGGTCACTCATCCTGTCGTATTAATCGTTGATGGAATTTATGGTTCCAAAGAGCGGTGGTTTGAGGATGCCAGTTGGCCAAAAGGTGGACTGGTCACCACGCCTTTGCTCAAAAGTGATTTTGCCATTATGATTTTGGACGCGGTCTACCACGGAGAACGATCGGCAGATAATGATTATGCACCCGTGCCCGCTCCCTGGGAGCTACCAAACACGGCACGACAAATGATTATGCAGACGGCAATCGAATACCGGCGGGCAATGGATTATTTGTCCACCCGGTCGGATATTAATACCACCCGTATCGGCATGCTTGGATTGAGTATGGGGGCCTTAATTACTTTTTCACTTACCAGTTTTGATTCAAGGATTAAATCGGCGATAGCTGGATTGGCGCCTGTTCAATTTGGCTCATCCGTATTTGCCCCACATATTGGTTACAATTCTTTCCTTATGTTTATGGGTAATAAAGATGGTTACTATACCATGAAAGAGGCTCGTGAATTATATGACCTGATTTCTGTACCTAAAAAAGAATTTGTTGAATATAATGCAGGAACCGCCGGTGGAATATGTTGGAAAGGTTACGGACTGGTTTATTGAGAATTTAAAAAAATGACCACATTTTTTACTTCATCCCTTAAACAGAAGCAATGAAACCATCTTACCCCATGATAAACAGCTCCGGGCTGAAACTAACTATCCTTTATAAACGCTGTTCACTTTGAGAGTTTTATTATTTGCGGGGCTTCTTGTTGTGGTTTTCCTCTTGACCTGGGGCTTAAGCGCCATGTCCTTGAAAAAAGATTCGGAGAATTATGACCGTCATCTCGTTTCCTTGTCCGGACAATTGCTTTTACAAGTTAAATCCGAGGACCCTACGGATAGTCTGGAGCTTGCCCTTTCTAAGATCACCCCTTCAGAACTGAGGTTTGGATTAAGTAACGACACTGCCCGTAAGGTTTTTTGGATAAATATTTATAATGCCTGGTTTCAAATTCTGTCCCTAAGGGAAAAGGGCGGCAAGACCAACCTTTTTACCGGTAAGTTGATTCCCATTGCCTCTGCGCTATTTAGCTTGGATGATATCGAACACGGTATTCTGCGCAAATACAGGAGTAAATATAGCCTGGGCTATCTGCCGCAATTTTTTCCGTCTAAGGTTATTAAACAATTGAGCGTTACAAAAATTGATTTCCGTATACATTTTGCCCTCAACTGTGGAGCCAAAAGTTGTCCTCCGATAGCCTTTTACGAATACGATTCCTTAGAGGAACAATTGGAGATTGCCGCAAGGTCATTTATTACTTCCGAAACGGAGATTGATGAGGAAAAGAAAAGAGTCCGGGTCAGTAAAATAATGCAATGGTTTAAAGCTGATTTCGGGGGCAACAAAGGAATCCTTCCTATTTTGTCCAAATACTTATCCAAAGACCTGTCCGGGTATTCCATTCAATTTAAAGAATACAACTGGGACCCCCTGCTTAAAAACTTTGTACCTGATTCGAATTAAAAATATTGCCTGTAGTCGCACTAATTTCGGCTTAATTTTCTTTATTTCAAAATTTTATCTCCAAGCTGGGTATCAAGATAAAAATATTAAAGACTCCTTACCTTTAAAATCTGTTTATCCTTAAAAGCAACAAAAAATATATGGTAAATGCAGTCAATTGGTTCGAAATTCCGGTAAAAAATTTCAGCAAGGCAAAAACTTTTTATGAAGCACTTTTCGGCGAAACCATCCAGGAAATGCCTCATCCGCAATTTAAGTACGGCATGCTACCCAGCGATATGCAAAATGGTGGTATCGGCGGCGGGCTTGTAGAAGGGGAAGGTTTTGAACCATCGATGACCGGCTCCTTGATATATTTAAACGGAGGCGATGATCTGAGTATTCCCCTGGCAAAAGTGGAGGCTGCCGGCGGTAAAAT
>Ga0163151_10002468_pt1 | contig 28571 bp, 24 predicted proteins | sample OliLakLV19MP5IB2_FD_145596 | JGI IMG/M metagenome (GOLD analysis project Ga0163151, IMG submission 145596) | Freshwater microbial mat bacterial communities from Lake Vanda, McMurdo Dry Valleys, Antarctica - Oligotrophic Lake LV.19.MP5.IB-2 | ecosystem: Environmental > Aquatic > Freshwater >...
CCACCCCGCCGCAGCGGGCTGCTGTAAATAAAAAAGGGCAGCATTCTAAGTTTTAAAATTTGTGTTTCAAACCTTTATATTTATTAGAATCGAATTATGAAAGAGGTCTACTATTACATGCGTAACAGTATGTGTGAATATGCCTGGGAGAATGGCAAGGCCGAGCGGTTGAACGGCATAATTAAGAACAATTATCTGGCACATTACACTATTAAATCGTTCGAACAATTAAGAAAAAGTGTTGACCGGGCAGTATCCCTTTATAACAAAGACAGACCACACAAATCACTAAAATATCAAACGCCAATGCAATATGAAAAACAATTATTAATATTGCAGCAGCAAACAAAGCCGATGGTGACAGAGTCATTAGACGCAAAAGTTCAGATTTTAAGGGGGATCGAACCCCTTAAAACCTGAGCAAACAAAGCCTCAAATTCCAGATGTAATATCCGCAATAAAACAAGGAAGATGAGGTAAAAAGCGGTCAACGCTATTTAGGCATGGACATCAGCCACTTACCACTTATCCCTTGCTCCTAGGTACTTACTCCTTCTTCCTAAAAATCCTCTTAAAGAAATTTCCTTTCTTCTCTTTTTTGCCTACCGAAGTAATATTAACTTCGTTGTCTATTGCTGGGTGAATGGCATGTATAAAAGCATTACGCAACAAGTCGGCAACTGCATACCATATATTAATTTCGGTTTTACCGAATGCACCTTCTATAATAACTTTTGTGGCTATTTGGTCTTTCTTTCTATTCTCTAACACTATGCCCGCAGTGCCAACAACACCCTCCCATAGTTTTTGTTTAAATGGATCTTTACGATCTTCAGGTCCCAATACATCAAGGTCTTTAATAACAGGTTTTACATATCCTTTATACTTTCCATCTTTTCCCGCTATTTCAGTATATAAACCAAAAACACCTTTGTTGATGTCAATATTAGCATAGGCCTTGAAAAAATTATTCAATTCGGGTAAGTTTGTATTTTTTAATTCCGCATTCATATCGAAAGTTAACTTATCAGCCAATGGATTCATTTTCATATTAAAACTTAAGGTACCTTTATATACATTGGCATTGGCAGTGACTCTTGCAGGAAGCAAAGCAGTATCGCGGACACTGGATAGGTTTTCTGCCAGCACATGCGTTTGGTCCATCATGATATTTACTATTGGTTTCGAGGTGGAATCAATATATTGTATTTTGCCGTTCATTATTTCAAAACGGTTTATTTTGAGCGGCATAAATTTGTCGAGCACTTGCCTGAAATCAGTAGTGTCTTTTTGAATTTGGGCAGGTTCTGCTTTATCTTTGGTGAACCGCAAAACGGGGTTATCAAATTCGAGTTCGCCAACAATCCTACCATGAAACAATGATTTCCATTCAACCGATATATCAATGACCTCTGAAGAAATAAAGGGTGTCTTTTGCTTCGTTATAGAATCAACTTTGTTAATATAAAAATCTTTTATAGTATAAGCCCCCCGGTATATTGAAAGGTCAATATCCTTAATATGGCCATAATAGCCATGCATGGTAGCCAGCGTTTTATTGGCATAATGTAATATTATATAAGGAAGGGCAAGGCGAATACCTACCAATACCAAAAGTGTGATACCAAAAATTTTCCATTTCCTGTTTTTAGTTTTTTTTGGTGATTTGGGTTTTGCTTTTAGAACTGCCATAAAAGTTTATTTAATAATGGCTTAAAATATTGAGCATCCCAGATGCCGCATTAAGCAGAAGGAGGTTTATTCTGCTGAGATGTTTGATTTTATTTCACTTAGGGCTTGGTGGATGCCCGAAAGTTGCTTTTGTATCATAGCTCTTATGTTGTCGGGAAATAGCGTTTCTTCTAAGGTATCTGTATAATGTTTTACGGCAGCTTCTTCGCCAGTAATACATGCATTTATAATAGCATTTTTGTCGCCCGAGGTTAAAACGGATTTTATATCCATTAACACACGATGCAAGAGCCCCACAGGGCCTCCGCTATCTTCTGCTGCACTGCCTAAGTGGTGTACTTGTTTTTGCAATTCTTCAATATATCCACTTCTTTGTTTTGAATATTTTTCAAAAATGGCTTTCATTTGGTTGTCTTTAACATCTTTAGCGGCATTCTCATACCCTATTTTCCCATCTTCGGCTATAGCAATAAAATGATTTAATTTGTCGATAATTTTTTGATTTGGATTTTCCATGGTTTCGTAATTTTTTGTGCGTCAAAATTATACTGGAGGGCAACAGATAATATTACATAACTACGAGCAATATTTACATAATTAATTGATTTTTATAAATAGCCGTGTGTCCCTCTATCCTGAATCCAAAATCCAAAATCCCTTTTTTCTTTTAGAAAATCTGTCATATTCCGTACCTTTGGCGGTAGATTTGTAAACTTCTTTCAAACTAAAAAAACAATAATAAAAAATGGAAAATCAATTTCAATTTAACAACAGCGTTCCGCAAACGCAAGAGGGTGCAATCCCAAAAACATTTGTGGCCAACGTTTTTTCATGGATGGCTTTTGCGTTGGGAATCTCAGGTGCATTAGCTTACATGTTCGGTACCGATGCTTCTTTGATGGAATCTTTATTTGAACGTGGTCGGGGTATGACGGCATTAGGTTATGTAGTAATGTTTGCACCCATAGGTTTGGTACTGGTGATGAATATGGCGATGCAACGCTTGTCATTTCCAGTTTTACTTATACTCTTCACGTTGTTTGCGGTGTCTATGGGTATGAGTCTCAGTTTTGTTTTTATGGTATATAAACTGGGTAGCATTTTTCAGATATTTTTAATCAGTTCGGGTATGTTTGGAGCAATGGCCGTATTGGGTTATACCACCAAAACCGATTTAACAAAACTGGGTTCATTATTAATGATGGCTTTGTTCGGAATTATTATAGCTTCAGTTATTAATATGTTTGTGGGTAGCCGTGGTATGAGTCTCGTTATAAGTTTTATCTCGGTAATTGTATTTACGGGGTTAACCGCTTACGATGTACAAAAAATTAAAACTTTAGGTTCTCAAGTGGAGGCAGGCACTGAAACCACTGCCAAATTATCGATACTGGCTGCTATGGGCATTTACTTAGATTTCATTAATATATTCTTGGCCTTGCTCAATTTATTTGGCGATCGAAAATAATAATTTTAAAAAATTAATATAAAAAGAGCAACTTATTTCTAAGTTGCTCTTTTTTGTATTGACGAATATAGAAAATTTAGTCTATCAAAATCTTTTGGGTTTCTCCCGCCAGTTTTATAATATACATCCCTTTTGATAGGAATGACAGGTCTAACGTTTTTGTCGCAGGATTATTCCAAGTTTCTTCATGTACCTTTTCGCCCTGCATATTATATATATATAATTCACTTTTTTGTACTACAGTTGTATTATATGAGATAGTAAATATTCCAGATGAACTATTGGGATATATGGTTAAATTTGTGCTAGGTGAAATTTGTGGTGCTGGTAAATTATAATTTGCTAACCAAACAACGCCAGCAGCCTCGCCAAGCTTGTCGACATATACAGAGGCAACCGGTAGAATAAAACCTGTTGTCCAAAAATCATAATATGTTCCACTGCTTTTCTGATTAGATTGGAGCATTGCCCATTGCCCGGTGTTATTTTTATACTCTTCTGTAAAATATAGATTTTCATAGTCAGTTCTTAATCTCAATACATCGAAACTATCTTGCTTTGTAATCATTTTTCCCCAAGCATCTGCTATTACATGGTTCACAATTTTTTGACGGTATCTTAATGAGTCATATTGTTTGTAAACTGTATCTGGAATTGTTATATCTATTAAACTAGAATCGTAAAAACTACTTTGGTAAAGGAATGGAAAATTAATTTGCCTCGTTTCCTTATTAACATGGAATGAACCATTTTGAGTTGATATCTCAAATGCGAGTCCAATATAGCTGATAGAAGAATCCGTCATCCTATAATATGTTTCACCTCCTTGGTTTCTATGAATAGCAACATTTGCTTCTGGGAATAGATCTTTATCGGGCGATGAGTTAAAATCAACAATATTGAACATTGTAGAGTTTTGTGCAATTAATTTTGAAAAATCGAAACGTTGATTGGTTCCAAAATTTCCATAGTCAAAACTACTGGGATTGTTAGTAATAGAAAAATTAAACTTGTTTCCCACTATTGGTATTGGTGCTTTTTGTAGTACAACTTGCCCGTAAATATTAGACCGCATGGATAGAAGAATAATGAGGAGTATTATTTGAGATTGTTTCATAATGAGTATTGGTATTAAATGGCAAAGATAAGATTTTCATCTTGGTATTAGTCCTACAAAAAAAGAGCGACTTATTGCTAAGCCGCTCTTATATTTTCGAGAAGTATTATATAATCTGCTCATGGTTGCGTGTTATAACCAACCATAACATTTACTAATTCTTAATAAAACGTTGCCCTTGCAACATTTCTCCATTGTTACCATATATTAAAATATGATATACACCAAAAGCTAAATGCGAAACATCAAGTAAAGTTGAATTACTACCATTCAATGTTTGTTCGCTTACGATAGCACCCATTTGGTTAACGATTTGAAGTTTATTGGCAACAGTGCTCATGTCTCCAAATGTGATTTGCAAATTACTATTAGTAGGGTTCGGATACAATTGCATCGGACTATAACTCATGTGGCCTAATCCTTTATTTTCTAAAGCTATTTGGCCTAGCATACGGCTAGTGCCATCAACTTGCAGGGTCCATAACTGATAATAATTGGTACCCATTGCAGGGGTGTGATGCACCAATTGGTAGTTGGCCGTTTCGCCATTTGCAAATGCGGTTTGTGTTCCTATTGCACTTGTATGATATATATTCGTTCCATGTCTTATTTCATATAGTGAACCTATATCTTCATTTGCCGCCATCCATTTAATTGTAGCCACACTGTTTTGTATGGTTCCTGCTAGATTTACCAATTCAACAGGCAGTGCTTCTGCCTCGCTGCTAAAGCTCCATGTAGAGAAATGCGATACAGGATATTTAGGGTCGTTTGTTATAGTATTATTGGTAATATTTAATGCAGGCCTTCCACCTAAATCGGCCCAGTTGCCATTGGTATAAGGATCGGGATGTGTATATATACGCAAACCACTTTCGGTAATACCATTTAACTCACCATCAAAATATTTGAAGGTAACTTGTGCTGATAGATTTGTATTGGTAGTCGGATTAATAGTATAATATCTTTTAATTCCTTGGTGACCATTAAATGCACCACTGTTTCCACTTGTAATAGGTGTTCCAGTTACGCGAGTAACAACATAGTTATTGCTGCTTTGTGTAGTTTCTGTTATATATAATCCCAATCCGCCAAATGTATCTTTCACATTTTGAGTAAGTGTATGCAACGTATATAATTTACCTTGAATATTAGATGAATTCGTTTCTATAATGCTTCCAGTATTAGTCATAATTACAGAGTCACTTCCAGTATGCAATTGGCCACTGTTAAAAGTTAATTTATTGCTAAAAGTAATCGGACTATTTATGGTAACACCGCCGCTACCATTCATATATATATTCTTAACATTGCCTGTGAAAGTATTTGAAGGTAAGCTTAGTGCAGAAGTATTGGTAAATGCAACTATTCCATTAGAAGCATTGATATTACCTGTAGTGCGAGAAACAGTTCCAGTAATAAATAATGAATCTGTATTAATATCTAATGTTCCAGAAGTTAGAGTTAAATCACCATTTACAGTTAAATTACTATTTAAAGAAGATGCACTATAGTTTATATAATCTCCACTTGTTCCGGTAGCCGTTCTACCTATAACTATTGGTGTAGTTCCTGCTGCATGGTTCACAGTATTTGTGCTTCCCCATGTTCCGTTAGTAGACGTTACAGCATACAATGCGGTACCATCATTATTATAAAAACCTATTCTGCGAATACCATTAGAAAGCGATGAAGGAATAATACTTGCCCACGCACTACCTACACCATCGTAAGCACTAGTATACCAAGTAGTGAATGTGGTTGTGATACCATCGTTTTCTGTCCAAGAACCATATATTGGTCTACCACTGCCAGCCGTATTATCATATACAAATGCAAAATTTTCAGCATCTGTGTGCGAAGTTCCAGCCATAGGTAATCCAGTAGTATAATCCAACATTCTAATAGTATTGGTTGAGTGTAATGATTGCGTGATTAAAGAATCACCTATGGCATTGGTTCCATTATTCATTTGCACATAGAAATATATATCATTCCCTGCAGTGAATACAGCATTGCCAGTGGGAACTAAACTAAACCATCCCGTATAAGAACCAGAACTATCAGTAGTGAGGGTAGCATATCTGCTTGATGAAGTAAATTCATTACTAGAAAATTCAGAAGCTAATGAACCAAAAGATTTACCAGAACTATATCCAACTAGGTACCCTGCCGAACCCTGTGTACTATTATATATAGCAAACATATTTCCGGCTCCGTTAGCTGATAATGAAGTTGCTGTACTTCCAGCTACGGTATATTTATAAGTTGCATTAGGGGTTAAATTATTTACACTCAAACGACAAGTATAAGGAAACCTACTGCCTGCTGTATTACCATTAATAGCATATTGTGGGAATATAACTTCAGCAATTGCAGGTGCATCAGTTACATTAAAGGTAGAACTTGTTGCATCCCAATCGAGGCTTAATGTCCTTTGTGCTTTTAATGTAAGGGTAGCACCAATTGCAGTATGTGTGAGGGTGCTATAAGTTGCAATACCTGCCACAGCAAATGTATCAATAGTTGTGCCTGCAAGTGTACCGGTAGAGGTAATTCTTATTTGTGCAGCAAAGTTCAAATCCAAATTATTATTAGCGTCAATGGCTTTTACTTTCACCGCAGGCGACATAGAATAATTAGTATATACATTCGTTGCGTTTTGTATATATGCCAATTGTGATGCAGCAACATTTATTACATTATTTGTTGAACCTGAATTTTGATCTTCCACCGCTGTAAGCTGACTTCCAACATTTGCAGTGATATCAGAACTTTTAATTCTAAATACCAGACCTAATCCAGCTATGGTATTTTTCAAAGTAGTCATATCGCTATTGAGCCATACTTTTAAAGTATAAGTTTTTGAAGAATCATCAGCTATATGACCTAGGTCGCCATAATTATTTGAGATAGAGCTAAAAGTTATATTGGTAGAATTAATAGTTCCAGTTAGCGTATTGCTTCCATCGCTAAGTTCAGCACCTGCAATAGCTAATGACCAATCAGTAACTGTATTGCCAGTACCTTGGTTAAAAATCATTTGCGATATATAGCTTGATAAAGTATCTGTTGAAGAAGTAGCACCATCATCCTGTATTGTGAAATCAAAATTTAGAGAAGATGCACCCTGACTATTCACTACAGAAGATATTGTAGCTGGTTCGCTACCTCCACCTGCTGAAATAGTGCCGGTACCAGGAGGTAATGAAATAGTTCTTGTATTACCTGTTTCGCTGCCTGTATTAATAGTAGCTGGAGTTGTGCTTCCAGTTGTCGTAAATGCTCCAGAAGCAATATTCGTCGCAAGTGTACGGCCCACGGTTGATGTGCCAATTGCGGCCACATTGCCCACAATTAAATAATTACGAACACTTGAAAATCCTGTTTCACCAGTAATAGTAAATGCCATAGAGTTGGCGTATGATAATGGCGTAACTGAAACATCGCTATCTACTCCACTTGTTGTGTTAATAATTCCATCACCATTATAGTCTCTAATTATTCTAACTGCAGTAATATCAGTACTAGTAGCCGTTCCCGTTCTAGTAACCGTAACGCCTGTAAAATCAACTGCTGCATTGGGTGTTACAGTGAACCCTGATAATACTTCGCTGCTATATCCTTGATAAATTGGACCAGTAGGTTGTGTAATATTTCCTAAGGTTGAAGTAGTGCTAGTTGTAAATGCAGTAGTGCTTAAGGTACTTGTTCCACTACTGGCAATAGTCCAATTAGAAGTATTGGTAACAAGAGATTTGTATGAAGCAAGGGTTGGTTGGTTTGCACGCGAACCTGTATATTGTCCTGATGTTGCTCCTGAACTTGCTATAGCTATATTACCATTTGATACATTAAGATCGCTAGGCAAATAAGAAGTATTGCTGCTTGCTGAACCCGTGCTAATCCAGTTGGCAGGGAAGGTTAAACCAAATAACATGGTACCTGCAACTGTACTTGGGTTTGTATTAGTACCCCAATCGGAATTGGAAGCAGAAGTGCCCGCTCCTGAACCTTGATAGGCAAATATTTGGTCGCCACTTGCAGAAATTCCATTTAATGTTTGTGATACAGAACCCACTGATGGACTCGCACCGTCTTCAATTTTAATAACAGTTCCAGCGGCTACATTGTTTCCCGAACTATTAGTCCACGTTACAAAGTTTTCGCCTCCACGACCATTATTGGTGGTGGTAGATGAACTGGTGCTTAAGAAACCATTATCGGTAAATTTAATTATGGTATTTGGAACAAGGTCTACCCAAGTTACAAATGAAAAATTGTCAGGAGTATTTGAATTAAAACCTATAATAGAAATATCGCCAATGCTTAATACTGTTGGGCTTTCAACCTTCACATTAAAGGTAGGTGTGGATGAAGAACCACCACCAAAATGATATATTCTTATATAATATACTGAGCTAACCATTAAGCCAGTCAAATTTACTTTTTCAACGCCTCCTGCACCATTGGCATCAGCACAATTTACGTTTGAACTATTGCAAGATCCACTTCTCACATCAACCACTGCATTATAACTGGCACCTGGTGTAACAGTAATCGTATGTGATGTGGTTGTTGCGGTAAATTTATACCATACATCAGCTATGGTGCCGCTGCTGGTATTGCTGTTACAACTAATTGCAGAAATAGACTGTGTAGCATTGAGCGAAGTACCCGCAATAGCAGTAGCATTCACGGTAAGCGTGGTTGCTCCACTACAATCGTCGTTGGAAGGTGATATATCAAATGTATTACTACTAATATCCCAATCTAAAGTGCTGGTGCGTTCTGTATTTAAAGCTATGCCAGTAGCAACTGCTGTGTGTGTTAGGGTACTAAAAGTAGCAACCCCTGATGAGGCAGCAGCATCAACTTGAGTTCCACTTAAACTGCCTGAGGAAGTAATTCTAATCTGACTTGTGAAATCTAAATCTCTGTTGCCATTCGCATCAATGGCACTTACAGTAATAGCCGGCGACATAGCAATGCCAGCGATGGCATTACTCGTGTTTTGTATATAGGTTAGTGCACTTGCTGCAACATCTATAAGGTTTTTGCTAGAGCCTGAATTTTGATCTTGACCAGAAGCTAATTGACTTACAGTTAACGTAACGTCATTACTTAGAATTTTGAAAACCAATCTTTGTCCATCAATGGTGTTTTTCAAAGTGGTCATATTTGTTTTGAGCCATACTTTTAAAGTATAGGTTTTAGTAGAATCATCAGCAACATAACCTAAGTTTCCCGATGAGTTAGAAATAGAACTAAAAGTAATATTACTGCTATTAATAGTGCCTGTCATATTATTCGTTCCGTCGCTAAGTTCAGCACCTGCAATGGCTATCGACCAATCGGAGACTGTATTTCCACTACCCTGATTGAACACCATTTGTGATATTTGAGTAGCCACATTATCATTAGCTGGCGTGGCACCATCATCTAATATATCGATATCGAAATTGAGTGATGAAGTTCCTTGTGAGTTAATAATTGAAGAAATAGTTGTAGGCTCTGTTCCTGCACCCGCGGTTATAGTTGAAGTACCAGGAGGGGCTGCAATAGTTCTTGAATTGCCATTTGCTGTTCCAGCACTCGAGTATGCATTGGTAGTATAATTGCCCGAGCTTATGCTTGCCGTAACTGTATTGCCAGCCGTTGAAGTTCCAGCACCAGCCACATTAGTTACTATCAAATAATAATGTGCAGTCGGAAAATTTGTTTCACCTGAAATGCTAAAGTTTATTGAACCAGCATAAGTAGCACCTGCACCAGAAACGCTACTATCAGCACCATTGATAGCACCATTGCCATCATTGTCTCTAAAAATTCTTACAGAGGTTATATCTGTTGAAGTTGCAGTGCCCGAAGTTGTAACAGTAACTGCTGTAAAATCTATATTTGAACTTGGTGTTATACTAAAACCAGACAATACTATATCGCTAACACCCTGTGTTATTGAACCTGTTGGCTGTGTAATGTCAGCTAGTACCGTACTGTTAAAAGTTGTAGTACCTGCAGTGCCAGCAGTGCCTAAATAGTTTTCTTTCAAACTGCCTGTGCCACCATTATATTCATATATATCAACTGCATAAGCAGTAGATGGGTTGATGCCACTTGAAACAGTAATGATGGTTCCTGTACCATTATATATTACATAGTTTCCGGTGCCTGTTAATTGTAGCCCTGTTCCAGAACCAAAGGTAGATGTGGCGGTATATATAGTATTATCGGTAGGGGCTACTGCAGATGTGGCACTTAATCTTAAAACGACAATGCGTTTTGCACCGCCATTTGCCACAGGGTTTGTCCAAGTAGCTGTAATACTATTATTTGTAGTTCCAGTAAATGCAATTGAACCACTTGAAACATTAAGCGTTGGTTCATCAGCAAGTATTACAAAACTCCACGAAGGAACAGTTGATATTTGAGCAGCACTGCGAGTCCAATTAGTTGAATCATAGGACCTATTATATATATTGGTTTTTGTATTAACTGTGTTACCTGTATTGTTGCTATAAAAACCATTTGGATTAAAGAAAGTCATAGCACCTGTGCTTAATGCCGATGGCTGGTATGAGTTTGAAGTGGCACTTAAGTTTGAACCTGATGCAGTCCACCCTGAGTTCCCATTATTAAAACCTTCTAACAAATTTGTAGTACCACCTGAAACTGCCCAAGTTCCTTGGTAAGCAAATAATTGCTCACCTAGTGCACTCAAACTAAAATTACTTGGGTTGTTTGAATTCCATCCTGTACCGCTAATGCTCATTCCGTTACTCCATGATACTACTGTACCCATAGAAATAGTTGAAGGTGCAGTATATATTAAAAATCCTTCGCCTGTCATTTGCGTCGTCGCATCTGAGTATCCATTGTCTGTAAATTTGATAACTGTATTTGCAGCAATATCGACCAAAGCCACAAATGAAATTGCATCAGTAGTTGACGCATTAAATCCTATAACCGCAATATCTCCTTGACTTAAATTTCTGACAGAACCTGTAACTATAATAGTTTTTGCAGTGGCACCACTGCTACTGGCATTAATTAAACTTGCACTTGCTTGTGGTTGTATTGATAATGAAGTAGGTTTGTAACGAACATATATAGTAGTTGAAGAAAGTGTTCCGCTAGAATTTGCTAAACGAACAGTATCCTTAGCAACAAAACTACCGCCAGTTCCAGTAGAAATTTCAAAACCTGTGGGTGGGGCAATCCTAACACTATCAGTTAAATTTGAACCTGAAACTGTGAATGATTGTTCAGATGAAGTAGTGTTTATAGCTGATGTGGTGAAGTCATTGGGTGTTCCTGCTAAAGTAATAATAGGTGTTGTGTTTATTACATTTGATGGGCTCGTTAATGCTAGACTGTATATTCTGAAATTCCCTGAACTACTGCTTGAACCATATATTAGTATTCTAATAGTTAATATGGTTTCAATTGTATTTCCAGGAGCAGGTATTGTCGCTGTATTGGAAGTGCTTGAAGTGCCGATACTTGTCACCGTGCCCCCTCTTGTGTTTGAAGCGGCCGAATTTGAGCCACTCACTGTAGAGAAAGATGGAGATGCACCATAACCGTAGGTCACAGTATAATCTCTTGCAGCAGTTGTAGTAGTACTTACAGCTGCAATGATTGCTAAATTAAAAGTATCATTTGAAAAAGTTTGACTAGAACCCAAAGTAATGGAAAATTCTAAATATTTGCTAGAGCTAGAAGATGTTGGCCATCCTGTTGTTCTATGAAATGTGTTAGCACCTACACCACTTACACCACTACCATTTATTGAAATTGTGCTTAAAGTTGGTGATGTTAATGCACTTGTTTTTGCACCATTTTGATTTGTTGTACTTGTGGCATAATTGGCACTTGAAATACTTGGTGTGAAATCCCAGCTTACGAAGTTTGTCTGCGCAGTACTCATTATTGGACCAATCAAAATAAAGGATAAGATAACAACTGCCTTGGATAATGTTGTTTTCATAAGATAATTTAATAACGTGTTTTTCATTTATATAATTTTATAGTGTTTGTGAAGATCTTTTTTAATGGGCACGAAGTTAACCATAATAACATTACGTTTATGTTAACTCAAAACTAAAAAAGACGATTTAAACCGCTTGCTAATTAATGGTAGATAAAGCTTCTCAAAGGTATTTCTTTTTTAACCAAGGTGGCATTATTTTAGGAATAATGACAAAGGCATTGCCCATTTTAATTGCTTAAAAGCATTGATGCAATCCAATTATACCTTGTCAAATTTTGTAATCTGATTCCTTCACCCTTTGTTTGCAGTGTTATAACGCATCATGATTCGATACAACATTACTAGCCTCAATCCGAGTTCCCATTTTTTGCAAATAGAAGTAATCATTGATGGGCTTAAACCTGGAATTCCTGTGGTTGTGAGTCTTCCGCTATGGAGACCTGGCCGCTACGAAATGCAGAATTACCCAAAAAACATAAGACAATTTAAAGCTTATGATATTGATGGGAGTGAATTGTCTCTAGCAAAAACACAAAAGGGTAGCTGGCAAATTGAAACTAAAGGCAATTGTGAACTTAGAATTGTATACGAATACTATGCACACCAACTCGATGCCGGTGCCAGTTTTGTAAACCATGCCCAATGGTATGTGAACCCATGTAATTGTATGATATATATAGAAGGACAAATGGATAGTGCTTGCGAATTATATATCAATGCTCCCAAAGATTATGAAATAGCGATTGCACTTTCTCAAGTTTCCGACCGAGTATATATAGCCGACAATTATCATACACTTGCCGATTCGCCCTTTATTGCATCACCATCACTACAAAAGGTTTCCTTTCAATTAGGGAATTGTCCGATATATCTTTGGTTCCAGGGAAATTTTAAATTTGACTCCGAAAAATTAATAACGGACTTCGAGAAATTTTGTAAAGCCCAAGTAGATTTATTTGGCGACCTAGAATGCAATGAATATCATTTCTTTTTTCAAATGTTGCCCTATTCTTTTCATCATGGGGTAGAGCATGCAAATAGCACGGTGATTGCGATGGGGCCTCATGCTAATTTCGATTTACGTGCATTTTACCGTGAGTTTTTGGGTATTAGCAGTCACGAATTTTTTCATTTGTGGAATGTAAAACGCATTCGTCCAAATGATATGTTGCCCTACAAATATAATATAGAAAACTATAGTACTTTGGGTTGGGTTTACGAAGGTTTCACTACCTATTATGGTGATATCATTTGTATTCGAAGTGGGGTTTATACTAATGAAGAATGGTTAGAAACTTTCAGCAAACACTTGCAACGCCATTTCGACAACGCAGGCCGTTATCATTTGTCAGTAGCACAAAGCAGTTACGATACTTGGCTCGATGGATATAGTAATCTTGTACCTCATCGAAAAGTTAATATATATACCGAAGGACTCTTGGCCGCTTTTATTTTGGATATGAGCCTTCGAGAAGAAACAGAAGGCAAAAAAAATCTTGACGATTTGATGCGAAATATGAATGCCCAATATAAAAAAGGAGAAGGCTATTCAGAGGCATCTATCAAACAAATGTGTGAAACCATCACTGAAAAAAATTACGATTGGTTTTTTAATGACATTATAAATTCCTGCGGTTATATAGAACAGTATTTGCCAGATGCATTGCAACTTTCAGGTCTTGCATTACAAATATTACCCAATAATAATCCTTTAGAAAGAGTATTTGGATTTAAATATATAAAAGCAAACTACGCTTGGCAAGTTTTGGCTATTTGGCCCGGAAGCCCTTCACACCAAGCGGGTCTAGATATTGATGATATGATTGTTTCTATCAATGGACAATATAGCATGAACGAAATGGATGCCGATAATATTCCAGTTTTGGGCCCTATTATAGTAGAAGTAGAAAATTTTGGTGTGAAACGCACACTCACTATTAATCCAAGTCAAGATAACTTTTATAATATATATTCAGTGAATATAATAGATGAGATTCTGTTTAGTAAACTATAATTTTTGCCGTCATTGCGAGGATTGCTTCAATTTGTGGCAATATCTTCTGCGGAGACAGAAATTTTCTTAGTGAATTTCTTCTTAAAAAATTCGTAAACAGTGATTGCAAATAAAAACTGAAACAAGAAATACATTAAGTTTTCAACAGGTATACTCTTTATTTGCAAGCCCATTCTTTCCTTTTCATTATACATAACTATAGGCAACGAGGTTAGTACCCAATAGGTAATAAGGACTGGCACTAGCATTAGCAAGTAAGACATATAGAAACGGCCCATATAACGCCAGTGTGAACGAAATACAAATTTATGCTGAATCAATAAAAATGCTGCACAGGCACAGGTAATACCTGTATATAATTTTGTATAATATAGATAAAACATCCATCCAAATAATATAGAAAGCGTTATACTTATACCAATGGAATAATGGGCTAGATAATCTCGTTTGATAAATATATAGGTGCATTCATATACAAACACACTGGCAAATAAGATGGATACAAAAAATAGATGTTCTTCTATAGGTATGCTATAAAAAAATACACCAGTTATATATTCACTATTAAAATGCCACACACCCCATTCTATAAAAAAATGATCCCATACCAACATAAATAAATATACGACGATAATAGATGGGAATAGGAATTTCCATTTGCTAGTAAAAGCAATTTTTTTATGAAAACTAAAAGCCAAGCAAGGCAATAATAATATTAAATCGATGAACCAGTAGCTGAGCATAGGTGAAGCTTAAATTTAAACGACACTGCAAACATAGTCCATTACTAAGCTTTGCTGCACTTGATTATTTTTCGTAAGCCAAACCGTACATTTCACCGTAGTTTTTCAAGCGTTCACGCAATTGTTTGCGGGCAGTGAAAATGCGAGTCTTTACAGTGCCAATAGGAATATGTAGCATTTCTGCAATCTCATGGTATTTATATCCTGTAAAGTTAAGGGTAAAGGTTTTATTAAGATCTTCAGGAAGTTTGCCAAGGGCTGCTTCCAAATCTCTCATCACAAATTTTGATTCACCATAATTGGGAACAGAAAGGGCAGGCGTATCCAAATAATAGGAATTATCTGTGCTGTCGATAAAGGTGTTCCTCTTCATCATCCTGCGATAATTATTGATGAAGCTATTTTTCATAATGGTAAACAACCAGCCTTTCAAATTGGTTGCATCCACAAACTTTTCACGATAGGTAAGAGCCTTTAATAAGGTTTCTTGGGTAAGGTCGTTGGCGTCTTCAATATCTTTCGTAAGCTGATAGGCATAGCTCCTTAGGTGGCTTCTTTCGTGTGAGATGGCAGAGGTGAATTCTGGTGCTGTCATTGTGTTTAATATATATTGTTAATTGTTCAACAAAATTGAAGATAAATTTTCAAACCTCCAAATTTTTGTTTCATTTTTGTTCAAAAAAAGTGAACATTTGTTTTAATTGTTTGATTTTCAATAAAAAAAAGTATGGAGATAAAGGCATAAATGGTCGATTATTCTTCCTATAAAATCTTTTGAGCGAGATTGGCTTCCTAGCCAAAAGTATTTGTCTTGAAAATAAATTATATAAATGCTGAACAAAAGGATGGCTATGGTGTTGTATATAATTCTTAACCGATATTTGCAGCCCGATTTGCAAAACACAGAGAAAATAGTAAGCGTTTATCGCACCGCACAGTTCAATGCAGCCCATAGGTTGCACTTGCCTCAATGGACTGAAGAGGAAAACAAAACGGTGTTTGGGCTGTGCAATAATCCCAATTATCATGGGCATAATTATCAATTAGTGGTGAAACTTACCGGGCCAGTCAATCATGAAACAGGTTTTGTGTTTGACCTGAAAGTATTGAAGCAACTTATTAATATACATGTCATAGAGGCATACGACCACCGTAACCTCAACTTAGATTGTCCAGATTTTGCTGATTTCAATACAACAGCAGAGAATATTGCCATTGTAATTTGGAACAAGCTAAGACCTTATATAAACAAAGAATTAAAATTAAGTATTAAACTTTACGAAACCGAAAGAAACTATGTCAAATACAAAGGAAACTAATTTTGACCAAATGGGAGATAACCATTTCTCCTCCGCTATGGAAACCCCGATAAGACCCGATGCCTTTGTGATGGATGATGATTTGAAAATCGAATTAATCGAAAAACATTTCAGAGAAATCATGCATATTCTTGGTTTAGACTTGGATGACGACAGCCTTAAAGGAACCCCAAATAGGGTAGCCAAAATGTATGTTAAGGAAATTTTTAGTGGGCTTAATCCCAGCAACAAACCTGAAGTTACGTTATTTGAAAACAAATATAAGTACAAGGAGATGTTGGTAGAAAAAGATATTAGCTTTTTCAGCAATTGCGAGCATCATTTTGTGCCTATAGTTGGCAAGGCCCATGTGGCTTATATATCGCACGGCAAAGTAGTGGGCTTGAGCAAAATAAACCGAATAGTAAATTATTTTGCAAAAAGACCTCAGGTGCAGGAACGTATGACCGTGCAAATCGCCAACGAATTGATGGAAGCACTACAAACACCCGATGTTGCAGTAGTAATAGAGGCAAGCCATTTGTGTGTGTCGAGCCGCGGTATTAAAGATGCCACAAGCAAAACTGTAACATCAGAATTCACAGGCAAATTTCAGGATTTGCAAACACGGAATGAATTCTTGAAATATTTGGAAAAACTATCCTAACTACTTTTAACCTTTGGAAAGTTTCAAACTTTCCAAAAGTTAAAGCATGGGTACAAAAAGTGTTTGGCAGTTGAGCTATTATGTGTTTTCTTTGACCCCTGCATTTTACCAAACATATGCATAAGCTAATATTATGGAACTTAAAGAAATAAGAGAACTTATCAAGTTTGTTTCACAGGCCGGTGTGTCGGAAGTGGAACTTGAACAGGGCGATTTTAAGCTCACCATCAAAACTACCACAGGCCAGCCCATGATAGTGCATTCACAAATGTTGCAAGCACCTGCAGCCATCGCAGCCCCAGTTGCAGCTCCAGTTCCTGTAGCCCCAGTTGCCCCAGTAGAAGCAGTCAGTAATTTGATTACCATTAAGTCGCCTATGATAGGAACTTTCTACCGTTCAACATCGGCAGACAAGCCACCGTTTACGAATGTGGGCGATGAAGTGAAACAAGGCAAAGTGGTATGCATTATAGAAGCCATGAAATTGTTCAACGAAATAGAGAGCGATATCAGCGGAAAAATAGTAAAAGTACTGGTAGAAAATGCACAACCCGTAGAATACGACCAACCGTTGTTCTTGGTTGAACCAGCCTAATTTTATTAATTGATGTTTTAAATTTGTTGATGATTTATATAAAGATATGAATCGGAATCGTGCAACAAGGAGTAAACGATAATACCATTAATTCAAAACTTAGAATCCAAAAAATTATATAGTTGTGTTTAAAAAAATACTAATTGCCAATCGCGGCGAAATTGCCCTTCGCATTATTCGTACTTGCAAGGAAATGGGAATAAAAACTGTAGCTGTATATAGTACTGCTGATAAAGAAAGTTTACATGTACGCTTTGCCGATGAAGCAGTTTGTATAGGTCCAGCTCCAAGTCCTTTAAGTTATCTCAATATCCCCAATATTATAGCTGCTGCCGAAATTACCAATGCCGATGCGATTCATCCAGGCTATGGTTTCCTCAGTGAAAATGCAAAATTCAGCGAAATATGTCGCAAGCATGGAATTAAATTTATTGGTGCCACACCTGAGCAAATCAATTCGATGGGCGACAAAGCCAATGCAAAAGACACCATGCGTAATGCAGGTGTTCCTTTAATACCGGGTAGTGGCGGATTATTAGAAAGTGTGGAAGAAGGGAAGAGCGAGGCTGCCGAAGTAGGATATCCTGTTATCATAAAAGCAACTGCCGGAGGTGGTGGGCGTGGAATGCGTATTATATGGAAAGAAGAAAATTTTCAAGAAGCTTGGGACAGTGCCAGACAGGAAGCTAAAAACGCCTTCGGTAACGATGGAATGTATTTGGAAAAATATATAGAAGAACCACGCCATATAGAAATACAATTGGCCGGCGACCAATATGGAACCGTTTGTCACATGAGCGAACGCGATTGCTCTATACAACGCCGGCATCAAAAATTATTGGAAGAATGTCCTTCCCCGTTTGTTACTCCTGAAATGCGTGAAAAGATGGGTGCAGCAGCGAAAGCTGGTGCTGCTTCCATTGCTTACGAAGGTGTAGGTACGATGGAGTTTTTGGTAGACAAGCACAAGAATTTCTACTTTATGGAAATGAATACGCGTATTCAAGTTGAACACCCTGTTACCGAAGAAGTGATAAATTTCGATTTGGTAAAAGAACAAATATTAATTGCTGCAGGTGTACCTATCTCAGGCAAAGATTATTTTCCTGTGAATCGGTGGGCTCTAGAATGTCGTATCAATGCAGAGGATCCTTATAATAATTTCAGACCAAGTCCAGGTAAAATTACATCGCTGCACAAACCAGGTGGACATGGGGTACGCGTAGACACACATGTATATGCTGGTTATACAATCCCTTCAAACTATGATAGTATGATAGCGAAAATGATTGTGGTAGCACAAACCCGTGAAGAATGTATTGTAAAGATGGATCGTGCCCTTGCCGAATTTATCGTGGAAGGTGTGCATACAACTATTCCCCTGCATCAAAAAATAATGCACAATGAAGATTTCCGCAGTGGAAATTTCACTACTGCATTTATGAATACGTTTGATATTAACGCATAATGCTAATGTCAGTCTGTCAGCCGCGGCAGACATCGAAGACAAAATAGGAGTAATCACATCCGTCTCGGATATCCGCCGCAGCAGACAGACCGATATAATAATAACCAACCTTGAAAAACATTATCCTATTCGACGGAGCTGAACGTGGGAAATTACTTCCCTTCACGTTTACCAGACCTGTCGGGGATTTGCGTATTGGTATTCTAACAATTAAAGAGAAATGGGAAAAGCACACAAAAGCAAATATTTCATTTGCCACACATGATTATTTAACTGCGAAATTTTCTATTATTAAAGTTGATGAAAATTTATATATAAATGGGGCCGTTTGTCCTACAAAAAATTTATGTGATGAAGTTTTAAACCTGAAAATAGGGCAAGCACTATACAACCAAAATAAATTAATTGCTTTTGTTGCCGCTAAAGATTATATTTATAGTGATAGCAATATAAGTTCATTTGAAAAAGTGGAATGTAAATCTTCTGAATATATACATCTGCAAAGCGTCACTGACATCTTTACTTTAAATGATATTGCCATTAAGCAAGACTTTGAATTACTCACTTTAGGTCGTACTTCAGCCAATATTAATAACAGTAACAAGTTATATAATGATTCGCAAATATTTGCTGAGGAAAGTGCTGTTATAGAAAGTTCCATTCTCAATGCTAAAACTGGACCTATATATATAGGAAATGATGCAGAAGTAATGGAAGGAAGTATTATACGCGGAGCATTTGCTTTATGCGACCATGCAGGTACCAAACTTGCCACCAAAGTATATGGTGCAACTACTATTGGCCCTTATTGTAAAATAGGCGGCGAAGTAAATAATGTGGTGATGTGGGGTTATAGCAATAAAGGACATGATGGTTTCTTAGGCAATGCAGTAATAGGAGAGTGGTGTAATATAGGAGCCGATACCAATAATAGTAATCTCAAAAATAATTATACTTCCGTAAAACTATGGAGTTATATCACAGAGAAATTTGAAAATACTGGCCAAACTTTTTGTGGACTGATGATGGCCGACCATGCCAAATGTGGAATCAATACCATGTTTAATACAGGCACAGTAGTGGGTGTTGCAGCTAATATATTTGGAGCTGGTTTTCCGCGTAATTATATACCTTCTTTTGCATGGGGTGGTGCACAAGGTTTTGATACTTTTTCATTGCCTAAAGTTTATGAAATGGCCACTATCATGGCTGCACGTCGTGCTATAGAATTTTCGGATTTAGATAAGGGAATACTCAAACATTTATTTGAGGAGGGAAGTAGTAGTAGGTTTTGGGAGCGGTAAAAAGTATATATATTATTACTGATTTATATTATTAATTGCTATAATCAAAATAGAGATAATATATTAAATTGGGCAACGGCTTCAGAATATCAGAATGCTAAATTTGAAATTGAAAGAGCGGATAGCATTAAAAACTTTGCAAAAATAGGAGAGGTAAAAGGAAGTAATAATTCAACAACAACAATTCATTACACTTATACTGATTATAATGCACCCATAGGTGAGAATTATTATCGACTTCGCCAGGTTGATTACAATGGCAGTTATAGTTACTCAAATTCTATACTAATAAAAACTATATTATCTAGTCTAGGACTCGAAGTATTTCCAATACCATTTACAAAGGAAATAAATATTAAAATTACGGCAAATAATCAGGACCCTATCGAGTTGAGATTGGTAGATGCGTTAGGTCAGGAAGTTTATTCGCAACGGATAGTTTCACCGCTTGCTGATAATATGATAGCAGTACCCACAAATAATTTAGCTAAGGGAATATATTACCTACAAATTCTCAAAAATGACAATATTAAAATGGTAAAAACTATAAAAACGGAATAGTTTTTATTACATCCTCTGCCTCAAAACTTCATATAATATAATACCTGCAGCCACCGAAACATTTAAAGAACCTATATGCCCAAACTGCGGTAAAGAAACTCTTCCATTGCAGAGCTTAAGAACCCCAGGGGCAATGCCTTTGGCCTCATTTCCCATTACCAAAGCAAGTGGTTGATTTAGTTGTGTATTATATATATTCTCTGGAGCTTTTTCGGTACAAGCAAATATAAATATATCAGCCGAGGCTAATTGTTGCAAGGCATATTTAACATTATTAACCCTACATATTTTTAAATGGTGTATAGCTCCTGCAGATGCTTTAATTGTTTCTTCATTAAAAGGTGCCGAGTTGTTCTGCGGAACTATTATACAATTTACGCCTGCAACTTCTGCCGTACGGCAAATGGCACCAAGATTCCGCACATCCGTAATACCATCGAGCACCAAAAACAAGGGCATTTTTTCTGCAGTATTCATTTCAGCGATAACCTCTTCCACTTCTGCAAATTTTATAGCCGACAAAACTGCTACCACACCTTGGTGATTTTTTTCCCGGTACTTTTCAAAAAATTCACGCGGACAATCCTTTAAAGGTATATGATACTTATTACATAAAAAACGCAAATGGCGGTGCAATTCATTATCCGTTCCTTTTTGTACATTTACTTTTTCTATTTCTTTACCAGCATCAATGGCTTCAATTACCGCACGGGTTCCATATATATATAATTGATCGTTCATAGTTGATATTTAATGAGCCCCGATAGCTATTGGGGTGATTTAATGATTGATTTCTCGAAACTGCCCGTGGTTGAGTGTTTTCACCAACCACTATATCCATCGATTATTCTCCCCAAAGTTTTAACTGTTCCAATTTAATCTTTTCTTTAAAAAATAATTTTGTGGTCTGTTGAAATGAAGGTGTAAAATCGCTCACATAAAAATGATATTCAGCTTTCTTTTTTCCGATATTGAGCAAATGATTTTTTGCCAAAATATCATATACATTTTTTGCCACGATTTGCGATGAATCAATAATTTCAACACGCGTACCATAATAGTTTCTAATTTCTTCTTTGATGAGTGGATAATGCGTGCAGCCCAGTATAATAGAATCTACATCTTTAATGCGGGGCTTATCTAAGTATGAGTTAATAACAGCCTGACTTATTTTATTATTAAAGAAACCTTCCTCAATCATCGGTGCCAGCAAAGGAGTAGCTATTGCTGTTACTTGGGCGTTCCTAATTTTTTGCTTTAGTTTTTTTTGGTAAACATTGCTTCCAATGGTTCGTTTGGTTCCAATTACGCCAATCTTATGGTGGCCTTTATTTTTTGCTACGTAAGTAACCACTGGGTCTATCACATTTACTACAGGAATGTCATGAAACTCTTTGCTCACTTCTTTGAAAGCCGCCGCCGATGCGGTATTACAAGCTATCACCAACATCTTGCATCCTTTGTTTACAAGCATTTCGCTAATCTTTAAACAAAAATGTTTGATGGCTTCTGCACTTTTATCACCATAAGGCATATGTTCTGTGTCGCCAAAATAAATAAAAGACTCATTGGGCAATAATTTTTTGATGGCCCTGGCCACGGTAAGCCCGCCAATACCCGAATCGAATATGCCTATAGGTGCTGCCGACATGTTTGCTATACTCATTTATTTTGCCGCAAAGCAACACTATATTTTTTGATAAACCCGAATATGTGGAAACAGATTGAAAATATTTGCATAAATTTACACGCTCAAAATATCAAAATGCTTAAGAAATGAACGACAAAGAGAAAGAGGAAATCCTACATTTACTGGCAAGCAAATCGGCCAACAAGCAGCATGTGTACCGCACCACGCTGGAAGTGTTTAACGAAACCAAACAAATTTTGCACGATTTGCAGAAAGAGTTATCACCTTTATTGTCAAAGATTGACCCCAATGTGGAAATAAAATATTCTGATGCTGGCAGTTTTGAAGTACAATTCAAATTCTCGGGCGACACCCTTGTTTTTATGATGCATACCAATGTATTTTCATTCCCCGAAAATCATTTTATACAAAGTTCACCTTATGTAAAAAAGGACAAACTTAATATATATTGTGGTTTGATTCAGGTATATAATTTCCTTTCTGATTCAATCAAATATAATAGGCAGGATGATGTGGGCGAACTGATTGCAAGGATATATATAAATAGGGAGCGTCATTTTTTTATCGAAGGCAAGCGACCTATTAATATTCGGCATAATAACTTTGAAGAAGATGTGATGACGACTGAAAAGTTGAAGCATTTAATCGAACAAAGTATATTATATTGTTTGAACTTCGATCTGTTGATGCCGCCTATGGAGTTGGTGCAGCAAATAACCGTCGATATGAAAAATTATCAAAGTTATAGCTCTGGTTTTGCTACGTCGAAATCAGTTGGCTTCGAATTGCGAAATCAACTTGATAACACAAACAAAGGAATATAATAATAGCCAATCAAAAATGTTATTTCCCTTCTGTGAACGGGAACTATCATAAATGCAGAAACAATTATTTATCCTTGCAAAATGTTATTTCCGTTCTGCGAACGGGAACTATCACAAATGCATGAATAATTATTTATCCTTACTCAGTTTCAGGCTGAGGTCTCGGTAATCAATCACCGCTCCATATTCGAGCAAAATATCGCTTCCCAAAACTCCGTGAAGTGTTACCTTCACAGTTTGCTTATATAGCTTCACCACATGGGTCATATCCACTACACCACATGCCCTATTTTTTAATATCATACTTCCCAATTGCAAGGTTTCGAATGTAGCCTCCGATACTTCATGGTTCTGGGTTCCTAATCCAATGGCAGGGTCGTCAAGTATTTTGAGTTTTTTAGTTTTGGTGAATTTTTGAGCAGCCTTTTTATCAAACACTGTTTTTGAAGCTCCAGTGTCTAATAACAAATTACAAGGTTCTCCATTGGCTTTTATGGTAGTCAGCAGGTGACAAGAACTTTCATCAAACTGTAATAATTGTAAGGGTATAAGGGTAATTTTTTTGCGTTGCATATTGGTCGTCAAAGGTAATTGAGTTTGATAATTAATAACAATGTAAAGCCAAAATTGTTAGTTGAGCCGTATTTGAATGTAAAGCATAATGCTAAAAGTATTTGTCATTCCGAGTGGGCGAGGAATCTACTGTGTTAGGCTCATTTGGTAAGCAGCAGATGTCGCCTTCTCTCGATAGCTATCGGGAGACATGACAAAATACATCCTGCACCAAACAACTTCTATATTGATGGCAAATCTCTTGGTTTTCCACACATGTAGGAAACGAGTTTTAAAATCTAAACCAAATTATGATATGTTTGCACTATTATATAATCCTTATTCTGCAAAACTGACTACTAACTACTACCCGCCGCGGCGGGCTAACTACTGACTACTAACTACTAAAAATGAAACCCGAGGATATTATCATACTTATTGCTGCTTACTTTGGCGTACTCTTAGTTATTTCATGGTTCACCTCACGCAAAAGTACCGAGCAAACTTTCTATAATGGCGACCATAAAAGTCCTTGGTATATCGTTGCATTCGGACTTATAGGAACCTCGCTCTCGGCAGTGTCTCTAGTATCTGTAACAGGGAATGTGCAAAGTACAAATATTGAATCGAACCATTTTAGTTATATGCAAATTGTGGCAGGTTATGTAGTAGGATATATAATAATATCTTATGTATTATTGCCCTTATATTATAAACATAATCTCACTTCTATATATAATTATCTCAGTATCCGTTTTGGTAACAGAAGCAGAAAGACAGGAGCTTTTTATTTTATACTTTCTCGCATGTTGGGTGCCTCTGCACGCGTATATCTGGCCGTAGTAGTAATGGAAGGTTTGGTGATTAGCCAATTGGGTTTTTACGTACCATTTGAAGCAACAGTTGCTATCATATTATTTTTAATTTTCTTATATACATTTCAATCAGGAATTAAGACTATTATATGGACGGATACTTTACAAACTATATTATTATTGGCGGCCATTGGTTTTGCTATAGTAGAATTAAATAGTTTGTTGGGAAATTCTATTGATGAAAATTTGAAACTGATTGTCAATAATAATTTCACCGAAGTTTTTACTACTGGTACGAGTGGTTTTATAAAAAACTTCCTAGCAGGACTCTTCATTTGCGTAACGATGACGGGCCTCGACCAAGGTATGATGCAACGAAGCCTGAGTTGCCCTTCGCTAAAAGATGCACAAAAAAATATTATGAGTTTTGCAGTAGTTGTATTTATTGTAAACTTATTATTTGTATATATTGGTGCATTATTGGCACAGCATGTTTTAAGTACTGGTTTGCATTTCGATAGAACAGATGCTATATTCCCTTATATAGCTTCTACCTCATTTGCACCTGTTGCTATGGGCTTATTTGTGCTGGGAATGATAGCCGCAACTTTCTCCTCAGCCGATGATGCCATGGCAGCTCTCACCACTTCTTTATCATTAGATATTTTTGGAATAAAAGGCGAAACAAAACGCGATGGCGTTTTAAGAAAAATTATACATTTGGGAGTAGCTGCAGGTATGTTTTTGCTCATTGTATTATTCTTTAAAGGCAGTGCCGATGCAGTAATTGGAATGGTACTTAAAATAGGTTCTATCACCTACGGTCCGCTCTTAGGTATGTTTGCCTTTGGCATGATTAGCAAAAAGAAATTACAAGACAGCTATATGCCTTGGATTGCGATCATATCTCCCTTGCTGGTAGCTGGAATTTGTATATATATATATTACTTGCGAAATATAGATTTCAAATTAGAAAACTTATTCTCTTTGGCACAAATATGGAAGATGGTTTTCTCGGTAGTAGGCACTGAAATAATTGTATATATAGCAGCTACCTGTTATTTTATGATGTGGTTTTTCTCAGACGGGAAGCAGAGTGAAAAGGTTGTGGTGGTTGAGGGGTTGTAGAGTTTTTCCATTTGGCTTTTATCACCTCAACCCCTTCTCCTTCTCCCAAGGAGAAGCCCCGATAGCTGCAGAGGAGATACCCATCGCATTAAATCTAAATTGCTGCGTAATATTTTAAGTCTCGCAAAACTGTAACCCCACAGCTATCGGGGTATCTCCAGCAGAGAGACCCGCCGCGGCGGGAGAGAGCGGGGCTCCCGCCCGCACCCCATACATCATCGGAATTTTATTCCTTAAATGTTTTATTACATAATTTCCATCTGCTGTTTTTTCTGTATGTTTAAAACAGTTATAGTGCGAGAAATCATATTCATTAAATACTTCTATTTTTAATCCTGCTTGTATTAAAGCATTCAGTACTTCGCTCAAATCGTGGTTCCAACCGTAGGAAAGATTTTTGATATCTGCATTGTGGTCTGCATAGCTACCAGATTCTTCTTCAATAATAGTTTCTTTATTAAAATAGGAGTATTGTATGTATTTAAATTCATCATCGAACATCCATACCACAGGATGAAAGTCGACCAAAATAAATAGTCCACTAGGCTTTAAAAAGTGTGCAATAATATTGGCCCATTTCGTCATATCGGGCAACCAACCTATGGTACCATAAGTAGTATATATAATATCGTATTTGCCTTGTAAATTATTGGGTAAATCATATATATCGCTACATACAAATTTTGCCTGGAGTTGTGTTTGCTCGGCAAGTTTTTCTGCTTCTTGTATAGCTTTTGGTGATAAATCTACGCCTGTTACTTCTGCTCCCAATCTTGCCAATGACATGGTATCCAACCCGAAGTGACATTGTAAGTGTAATAATGATTTGCCTGTTATATCGCCCAATAAATCTAGCTCGGTTTTGTTTAAAGTACTATTGCCATTTAAAAAAGCAGGTACATTGTAAAACTCGGTTTTGAGATGTGCTTCTGTTCTTTTATCCCAAAGCTCACGATTGATTTTTATATACTCGGGTTCCATCATTTTTTTATCTCTTTCATGATGTCATTCATCATATCTATTTGCATTTGTTGTATCTCAATGAGTTCTTGTTGCTGGTGCATGATAAGGTGGTCAATTTTTTCGTGCAGCATACGTATTTCCAATTCCGATTTCAAGTTTATCATATAATCTTTTTTCGAACGCTGTCTGTCTTTTTGCTCTTGCCTGTTCTGGCTCATCATAATAACGGGAGCTTGCAGGGCTGCCAAACAGGAGAGTATCAAGTTTAATAATATAAATGGATATGGATCGAAGGGCTTGGCAACCATAATAAATATATTGATGCATATCCAGATAAAAATAAATACACCAAACATAATAATAAATCTCCAACTACCTCCAAAGGAAGCAATCTTATCAGCGAGTCTTTGCCCAAGGGTAAGTGCAGGACCCTCATCGCTCTCGTCCATTTTATCGCTGAGTGTAGTATGCTTACGCATATTATTCAAAACGGTTTCCTCCATTTCTGTTAGGATGCCCGTTTCGCCCTGCAAATAATATTCTATATATTTTTGTCGGTAGTCATTTAGTTCACTGAGGGATATATAATTTTTTTCATTAAAATCGGGATGTTCATTTTGTATCATACTAAACAAACTTTTCCTTAAAGTCTTTGCTGAAACTCTTTCATTGGCAGGGAAGTCAATTCCAGAAATATCACTTTTAAAGTTTGCCATAATTATTATATATATTAAATGAGACCCTGAATCCCGATAGCTGCGGCACAGGGCGACGCTGACGACTGATTATAATCCTTTGCCCGCTGCAATAATTTCTGCGATATCAAGCACGGCAATTTGGTCTTCTTTTTCCACATGTTTTATTCCATCGGTAAGCATCGTATTGCAAAACGGGCAAGCTGCAGCAACTATCGTGGCACCCGTTTCTAAAATATCATCGGTGCGTTCAATATTAATTTCTTTATTACCCTTTTCTGCTTCTTTGAACATTTGAGCACCACCAGCACCGCAGCATAAGCCATTGGTTTTGCAGCGTTTCATTTCTACCAATTCCGCATCAAGTTTTTCCATCAACATTCGTGGGGCTTCATATATACCATTTGCACGACCTAGATAACAAGAATCGTGATAGGTTATTTTTTTACCTTTGAATTCTCCTCCTTCAATAGCAAGTCTGCCATCATCCAACAATTGCTGCAAGTATTGAGCATGATGTATTACATTATAATTCCCGCCCAAACTCGGGTATTCATTTTTGAGGGTATTAAAACAATGCGGACAAGTGGTTACTATATTTTTTATTTCGTAAGCATTTAGTACTTCTATGTTTTGCATGGCCAACATCTGAAATAAAAATTCATTGCCCGCTCTTTTTGCAGGGTCGCCCGTACATGATTCTTCGGTACCTAATATGGCAAACTTTACCCCTACGTGATTTAAAATCTTAGCAAAAGCCTTAGATACTTTTTGTGCACGTTGGTCGAAACTGCCCGCACACCCCACCCAAAAAAGCACCTCGGGTGTTTCGCCCTGGGCCATCATTTCACTAAGCAAAGGAATATTTTCCATAATCAAAACTGCTTTTTATTTTGCGATGCAAACATAAGCTAGGGCGGGGTAATACCGACACTCAATATATATTAGTCCAAAAGAAAGGGGGACTAATGCCCCGCATCCCGATAATTATCGGGATTAAGCGGGACATTCGGGATGTAGTTC